>JACCDJ010964803.1_pt1 | contig 17865 bp, 12 predicted proteins | sample 7444481 | NCBI WGS metagenome assembly JACCDJ01 (sample SAMN15323435, study PRJNA562643) | freshwater metagenome | isolation source: river surface water | place: USA:Blue River Watershed | collected 2017-08-15 | reverse complement strand
GAGTGTTGTTGTACGTTCCATCTGAACCATTTTCATATGAACCGGTACTTGGAACTGTTCCTCCGGTATTTCCATTTCCGTTGTAATTAATTGTGTAAACAATTCCAGAAAAACGTGAGTACAAAGTGATTGCACTTGTTGGTGAATAAGTTGCACCAGCTGCGCCTACAAGAGCACCGCCGGAAGATTGTGTTGTGTACCAACCAGAAAATACATAACCGGTTTTACTCGCAACTGGAAGAGTAAGTGGTGTTCCCTTGTTAAATGTTGCCGTCGAAGTACCAGTTGTTCCACTTGTACCAATAATTCCACCGTTGTCAGATGCTCGGTAGGAAACAACAACACCTGCTGGCAAACCATTGACTTTAGTGCTACTCGCCGAAGTTGCCGTTGCGTTTGTAGCAGTCGCAGCAAATTGATATGTAGTTCCATTAGTTAAGCCAGTAATAACACAACTTGTTGCTGGGGGGATTACTGAACAAGTCTTGGCCGGTGAAAGTGCCACACCTGATGCATTAAAAGCGGTGACCAGCATGGATGTGGTTGGACCTACTGTTGTGCCAGAAGCTGATGCAGGTGTTGGGGTAACTGTTACTTCAGTATTGCCAGCGCTAGTCGAAACGGTCGGAACTCCGGGAGCAATCAAATTCCACTGTGGATACAGCGTTAAACCAGCATACAAAGTTACTGATTGACTATTTGTGTAGGTAGTACCGCTTCCATTTGCGGCTGTATTCCAATTCTTAAATGAATATCCTGTCCTAACTAGAGCATTGGCAGGCAAAGTAAAGGCATTTCCTGCTGTAACCCATGTTGTTGACATAGTTCCACTTGTTGCCGTACTTGTATCAAATTCAAGTGTGTAACCATTTGCAATCCAACGTGCATATAAAGTCGTTGTTCCGGTTGGCGTGAACGTAATTTGTGATGCTGCTGTGGTGGGCGATGTGTAGTTTGTAATTCCGTAAGTCGTCTTCAGATTGTCCTCGACGGCCTCTAATTGAAATTGATTTAATATCTGTGGGTATAGAACAATTTCTGCAACTTCCCAATCTGTTCGTTCGCCAGGTGCTGTTCTACTTCCCTGTGAACTGATCGTGATGTTTGCAGGCAAAACGGTTGTGTTGTTAGTAACGGTAGTTCTGTTTATACCATTGGATCTAAATCCACTGGAGGTACCACCTGTGTGGCACATGACTCTGTATGAGTCATCAGCGGGTGCATCATAAAGTCCTGTTATCCAGTTCTCTGGGTGCGCTACTCCAACATAACCGCCATAAAAACCAGAAAGCCAGTTTCCCGATACTCCAGCAAATAATCTTCCCCGAGTAGCGCCTGCATATCTTGCGACGTAACACAAAGTAAAGTTCGGCAGCGATTCATTTCCGATAATAATTCCATCGCCGTATGTGCTGCTTCCAGTTGTGGCCATACCTTTAACAACATCAAAAGTTCCAGTTGCGCCTTTGCCCGAAGTTGCAGCAACACGCGTTGGATTGCCGCGAATATTACCTGCACTGCTTGACACAGGAGTTCCAGAAATGAATCTCGTGTTGCCCGAACTATCGGTCCAAACGTTTGTTGCATCGTCAAAATTCGAAGCAACAAATCTCATGTATGTGGCCGGCAGGTTAGGTGAGTAATTAATGCCTGAACCGTTAGCTGCCGTGTTCCAACCGGCAAATGTGTAGCCAGTCTTAACCATTGTTCCAACTGTCGGCAAAGAGCTCATTGAAATTGGTGACACTGAATTAACAATTGTGTCTGAACTCCGTGATGCTGAACCTGTAGCACCATTTGAGTTATAAGTGATTACTGCAACCCACTTTGCATACAAAGTTACATTTCCTGCAGATTGATAGGTGGTTAGACCAGATGCGTAATTGGTTCCCGATCCATCGGCTTGTGTATTCCAACCACCGAATGTGTATCCGGTTTTGACCATTGTTCCCGCATTAGCAAGAGTGGTATTTGCAGCGGTTCCCTTAGCAATTGTTGGTGCGGGAACAGTTGAAGATGCTGATGTTTGGCCATTACCGTCATATGTAATAGTTGAATTCCACTGTGCGTAAAGGGTTATATCCCCGGTGGATGCGTAGTTATAGGTGTGGATTGATGGCGTGAAGAGCCCAACCTTGTATTTACGATTGAGGCGTTCCTCAATTTCCTTGATTTTTGCTTCACTTAAAACTGAGTCGTAAATGACAAATTCGGCTACTGCCCAATCGCTTAGTCCAGAAGGTGCATTACGTGAACCTTGTAAGTTGATGGAGATGTTTGCTGGCAGTCCTGTCGCAATGTTTGCTATTGAAGACTTTAGAACGCCATCAGACCTTAGTGAACTTCTACTTCCTCCGGTGTCACATTGAATTTTCCAGTTTAAATCGTTTGTACCTGTCGAAGCGGTGATCCATCCTTCATGGTAAGCGACACCTGTTGCACCGCTCCAAAAACCAGATAACCAGTTGCCAGTTGTGCCCGCGAAAATGCGATCTTTAGTTGCTCCTGTATATCGAGCCACATGGCAGAAGGCGTAGTTAGTAAGAGCACCGTTTCCGATAACAATTCCATCGGTTGTTGCACCTTGAACCGCAGGAAAAGATTTTGACTGTCCGTTCGCATCTACGCCAGTGAAGGTCACTTTTGTTGGATTTCCTCGAATTGATCCAGCGGTTGCACTTGTAACCGCAGTCCCAGGGATTGATCGTGAGTTTCCGGATGAATCTGTCCATGCATTTGTAGTGTCATCAAAGTTTGCAGCATCGAACCACATGTATGGGGTCTCAGTCACAAGAGGTGGGTTAGAGGCTACATATGAAGTTCCTGCTCCATCTGACCGTGTATTCCACCCAGCGAAGGTAAATCCTGTTTTAACTAAGGGGTCACTTGGATTAACTGATGATCCATCGTTTGGAGCTAAGAATGTTGAGGCTGCGGAAGATACTGCTGTTGTCGAATTTGGGACTGAACCAGCTGTATTTGAGTTTCCATTGTAAGAAATTGTTGATTTCCACTTTGCATAAAGAGTTGTCGCACCTACGGGGCGTATAGAAGATCCGGTTGCATAGTCCGTGCCATAACCATTGGCTTGAGTATTCCAACCATCTAAAGTAAAACCTGTGCGTGTCCCTGTATAGCTTGAAGTAACAGTTAAATTTTGAGCTGGCGCAGTTTGCGTTTGCGATGCAGGAGCGGTTCCGCTGCCTCCATTTACGTTATATGTAACCGCATTTAATTTATAAGGTAAACAATAAGCACCAATAGCATCTGTCCATGCACCAGTGCGTGTAAAGAATCCCGCAACTATTCCGTTAGCCGAACAATTTGTTGATGCTGGAGTTGAAGTAGTAGCTGTAAACCAAATAAGGGCTGAATTATCTGAAAGTGAAGGCGGAGTTGCACATCGAATAGCCACATTCGACCAAATGATGAAACTTATACCGGTAACCACTTTTCCTGCAGGACAAAAGACTTTGTTGTTTCCGCCACCAACAGCAGTTGTATTTGCAGCACTACTTTGATCTTGCGCAACTAATTGACCATCAGGACCAATGGCTCGACAGTAAACTCCAAAACCAGGAGAGCTTCCATTTACAGTGAGGCCGACCCCAACTGCAACCATGTCAGTCGCACAAGCATTTACTCCATTTTGATTTCCACCACCAGCATTGCCTGCGACAGCAGCGTTATACCCAGTACCGAAATACAAAGCATTTGCAACTGGAGGTAATGAACTCTGGCCGATGATGGAAACTAAAAATCCAATAAAAATCGGAAGCAATAATTTGAAAAAGCTCTTTTGGCGTGCAGTTCCGAGCTGCTTAAGCACCAAACCAAAGATCACTTTTACCTCTTTATTTAGAGCAAGTTACGAGAGGGCTAAGCGTAAAAGCGGGGTTAGATGACAGCCATAGAAAAGTGCCAATAGGGGTGATGATCACCCGCAAAGATCACCCAAAATGGGGTGAGAATCAGAGTTTCCTGAGCGCAAGTAAAGGGTGAGTAAAAATAAGAAAAGCCCCCGGTGTGAAAGGCACCGAGAGCTTAACTTGTGCGCGCGAAGGGATTCGAACCCCTAACCTTCTGATCCGTAGTCAGATGCTCTATCCGTTGAGCTACGCACGCTTATTTATTTGTGAAACGCAATAGTACCCGCTTTTTTTACAGCACCCAAATGCTCCTATACCCATGCGATATAGGGTTATTTAGGCAAAGCAAAGGGCGCCCGATCGCTCGAGCGCCCTTTGTTGACTTCTTAAGTTAGCTAGTACTAATTAGCCAACTTTCTTAATACGACCATCTGCTGCAGGAACCTGAGTTACCTTTCCAGCGGCCATATCTGCCTTAAGTGCATCTACAAATACATCTAGTAGCGCACCCTTTACCTTGGCTTGTGCAGGTGAGAATACATTTACATAACCATCTCCACCGTAAATTACGAAGTCGAGAGTTGTAAGTGTGTACTCCTTACTGTCCTTAGCAATCTCAGTTCCATCAAGCTTTGTCACAGAAACAATTCTGCTTCCAAGTGGCTTTGATGCATCAAATGAGAACTTGAATCCTGAAATCTGTGGGAAGCGACCATCTCCTGGATAGTTACCACCGACACCGTTTTCAAGTGCCTTCCAAAGATTTGCACCTGTAACAACTGTTGTTGCTACCTGGTTACCAAATGGGAACACGGTGAATGCATCACCGAGTGTGACATCTAGTGGGCCAGTGCCTGTGCGGACAAGACCTGGTGCTGCTGGTACATAATTCTTTGCAGGGAATGTATCGCGGATACCGCCACCATTCTGAATTGCAAAATCTGTCTTGTACTTAGCGCGCATCAAATCTGCAATGTAGTTACCCATTGGAGTTTCACCTGAACGCTCTACAGCTGGTGATCCGCCACGTGGGAATACTCCTGAAACTTGACCAATCTTTACATCAAGCTTTGCAGATAGTTGATCCTTGTACTTCTTAACCATTGCAGCTGTTGCTGCATCTGCAGTTGATGATGTTGCTGCAACACTTGTATTGATTGAAGTTGATGCTGCTCTCAATACGTGCTGAATTGATTGACCAACAACCTTTCCACCGCGCATACAGATCTGTGTGCGTGTGTACTCAACACCTGCGTTACGAACCTGTCCTAGAACAGTTGGTGCTGTGCGAACTGTTCCTGGAAGAACAGATGCGTATGTCTGGTGGCTGTGACCACCGTAGATAGCTGCTGCACCCTTGATTTGTGAAGCAAGTGAGTTAAATAGACCCTTTGCAACGCCATCAGCATTTTCCAACCATCCCTGGTGAAGAACTGCGATTACAAGATCTGCACCAGCAGCCTTAGCCTCAGCGATTGCAGCATTTACGCCTACTACGCCTGGGTTGATTGTGATTGTCTTCTTAGCGCCTGAGGCATCCTTGTAATCAAGGTTGCCAGGGAAAATCTGCTCAACTGTCTCAGGTGTGTTTGAGCCAACTACACCAATCTTTACGCCACCGCGATCGATGATTGTGTAGTTCTTAGCCTGCTTTGAACCTGACTTAAGTGCATCAAGTGCACCTTCGCTGTAGTTTGAAACTACCCACTGGAACTCTGATGCACCAATCATCTTGTTGAGGTGATCGATGTTGCGATCATGCTCGTGGTTACCCATCGTTGAAACATCTAGACCAGCAAGGTTTAGCGCTTCAATAGTTGGAAGCTCTTCAAACTCAGTTGAGATTGGTGGAGCTGCACCGATGTTGTCACCTGATGAAACAGCGATAGTTGCTTTGTTTGCGGCACGATCTGCAGCCCAGTTGCTAGTCAGCAATGCTGCACCGAAAGATGTTCCATCAATTGCGCCGTGGAGATCGCTGAGTTGTAGAACTTGAACCGCCTTGTTTCCTGGGCTTGCAACAGTTGCAAGCTCCGCAGCTGTATAGCTCTTGTTAGATGCTGTTGGCTTTGAAAAACCGTAAGCGTTAACAGCTTGTACGACTGGAGTACCTGCAGGTTGTCCAACGACAACTGGCATTGTTACAACAGAGTTGTTTCCGATTGGAACGAAGATTGGGCAAGAGCCCGCTCCCGCTGAAACAACGTGGCCAGTTACACCTGGTTCAACAGATGCGCCTGCGGTCCACTTAACTACAACGCCCTTAGCGCCTAGATAAGAGGTTACATTTGTTGGAGCGTTCGGAAGCGAGTAAGTCGCTGCCTGCGCCGAAGGAACTAGTAATGAAACTAGTAGCGATGTAGCTAGAGCTAATGAGCCCCAGCTAAAGATTTTGCGTGAAGTGAGGGTTTTGTTCATAGGCGCATCCTATTGAGACAAAGATTTCTAAGCGCTACATGTCGCGTTACGAAATGGTTTCGAAAAGGTGAGTGTGGTTACAGACCAGCGTGATTGAGCAGTTCTGTGCGCTCAACACTCTTAACCCGAGGTTTACCCTTTGGCTCACCCGCTGCAATTTCAGCCTCATTGATCTTTTGCCAGTGCTCTTGAGTGACAACAATCTGGTGGGTCAGTAACTCTGAAATATCACCCGCATTTTTTGGGCTTCCTAAGTCCGAAACGAGAAGCTCCATAACCGCGGCAGCATCTGATTTATTTGTACCGATTACGCCTGAAGGACCACGTTTTGCCCACCCAACAACATAAAGATTGTCATGTACTCGACCATCCGAGTTAACAACCTTTCCATTTTCATATGGAACGCCTTCAATTCCCTGTGCTTGATATCCAATTGCGCTAATTACAAGGCCGCACTTAATAGTTACATCGCCGTTAGGGGTTGAATAAACAACACCTTCTACGCGATCTGTACCAAGGATCTCCTTTGGAGTGTGCTGGAACAAGAACTCCATCGTACGTTCATGCTCCCCTTTTGGATTTTCAGCGATTAACAACATCGCATCCAAATTACTCTTCACATCTTTTTCTAGAGCTTCGCCGGCGCGAACTATCGCAGCATCAATATCTGCCTTTTTCATAATTACATTTGTGTGTTCAAGCTTTGGAAGTTCACGTAGCTCGGGTGAAGTAAATGCTGCGTGTTCTGGACCTCGGCGTGCACTGATGTAAACCTTGCGGATATTGCTCTTCTTTAGCGCATCAATTGCATGATCTGCGGTGTCGGTTGGATCAAGTTCAGATGGTTCAAGTGCCAACATACGGGCAACATCCATCGCAACATTTCCTGCACCAATTACCACCGCGGTCTCTGCATCCAGCGGCGTATCTACACCAACAAAATCAGGGTGCGCGTTGTACCAAGGTACAAAAACTGCGGCAGAAAGTGATCCTCGTAGATCTTCGCCAGGAATACCAAGTTTTTTCCCTAGTGATGAACCGGTAGCGATAATTACAGCGTCATACTTTTCTTGAAGTTGGGCAACAGTTACATCTGCGCCGACTTCAACATTTGCAAATAGTCGGAAGTTTTCAGATGAGGCAATCTTTTCAAAAACTTTTGAAACAGTTTTAATCTTTGGATGATCTGGCGCAACACCACTTCGCACCAATCCCCATGGAGTTGGTAGGCGTTCAATCATGTCGATTGAGAAGGTGCGCTCATCATTGGCAAGGTTTTGTAACGCCTGGGCAGCAAAGTAACCTGCTGGGCCTGCCCCGACAATTGCAATATTGAACCTGCTCATGTGCTCAGTCTAATGATTACTGAGTGAGGTAGCACCTTGCTTTGCTCCGTTAGGAATTTCTACGGTAACCACCTGGTTGATCTCCATGTCTGCCTCTCTATTGGAGTTAGAAGCCTTGAAATTCAACTTAAAATCAAAGGTGACTACCTTGCTTGCTGCATCATCTCGCGTTATCACTTGCCTTATGTCTAAGGCACAAACCTTCTCTTTCGGATTTAAGACAGAGTGAGCAAATACAACCTTATTTTCACGATCTAAGAGCTCGATATCTTGGAGCTTTTCAACACCTAGATTATTGATCCGCACACTGAATCGGATTTCATCATTTAGATGTAACCCGGGCGAGATTGGTCCAAGTATTTTTTCTAGCTCATCCGAGGTGAAAAGTGGATCACCACTTGTTGTTCCACCCGTAGCACCAACCTCCTTACGTTCTGAAGAGCGAAATCCACTCATATCTACCTCTGGAACCTTCGGGGTATTTCTCATCGCTGCTTCAACTTCTAGGTTACGCACCGGTCGTATATATCTGGGCGCTACAGTAAATTCGAGTTCTTGTGGTTTGCTTTTTACAACTTGTTCAATGGGTAGAAACTCATCAGTTGAATATCTAGTAAAGACAATTTCTTGATAAGCATTTCTCTCATACAAAACACCAATGCTGCCATCTGAGAGTTCACATGCTGTTGAGTACGCTGAACTGCCGGGTTCGATGCATATTGCAGAATCCCAACTCTTTCCACCATCACTTGATTTTTTTAAAATCGTGTTGATACGAAGATCAGTGTCATGGTTATGAGTACAGATGACATCTCCATTACTTAGAACGCCTAGAGATCCATTGTCACTTGGATCGGGAAGTTGAATTTCAGGTTCTACCACCGTGAGCGTTTTCCCACCATCGAAAGATCGTGCCATGATCCGCAATGGTGTCGCTCGTGAATGAATAAGAATCGATCCATCCCGTAAGCCGACAATTGCACTTTCATTTCCACCTGGTAACAGAGCGCCAAGTTGCCAGTTTTCGCCGTGATCATCGCTAAATCCAATAGCCGCTAACAGCTCAAATTCTCTGCGTAAAACAAAGGTTTGAAGCAGTCTTCCTGCAAACTCTCCAGCAGTTATCCGACCACCCATTCCCGATGTTGCGAAAATCCCAGGTGTAATCTCATCCTTTAATTGATCTGTAATCAGACCATGTCTCCAGGTGACACCATCATCATCAGAGATAGATCTACCAATATGTGCAATCCGAGGATTATTTTCCTCTGATCCTAAAACGCTTTCAAAGAATCCAGCATCTTGAGTGCTCTGATAAAGAACAATAACTCTGCCAAATTCTCCATAGCTTGGGTCAACAGTAATGCTCGCATCTCCAAACCCACTATGCCCAGTGTGTTTGCGAAAAACCTCCTGCTCACTCCAAGTGGATCCTTGGTCCACGCTTGTGCGGATTACAAGATCTATCGGCCCTGGAAGATCATCAAAATCAGCCCGTGCATCATAAATCGCAAGAATTTTTCCGGATGGAGTAACCGCCATCGCTGGAATTCGATATTGTCGATAACCGCCAACACCACGAACGGCTAAAACTTGTTCCTTCATTACTTAACTGAAAGACCTGCATTCTTTAGGAATGGGATAATTGCTGCAATCTCATCTGAGTTAAGTGGAATTTGCGGTGGGGCTGTGCGTCCATCTTCAATGATTCCAAGTAATTTCAAGGAGGCTTTAAAGGCTCCAAGAGCAGATGAACCTCGACCCATACGACTTGGTGCGCCAACATCTACTAGTCCAAACATTTCAGTTAATCGCTCTTGTTCGACCCGAGCAGCCTTGTAATCACCAGCTGCAACAAAATCAAAAATCTTTACGTAGCCCACGGGATCAATATTCCCGATTCCAGGAACAACACCATGTGCACCAGCCATTAACGCTGAATCAACCGTTAGCTCGGAACCAGTAAGGACTACAAAATCCTTTAATCCCATCTTTTGAGCCCCAAGTACGACAGCTCTTATTCCAGCATCATTGCCTGAAGAGTCCTTTAACCCTTGAATTACGCCCTCTTTAACCATCTTTAGGATGGTTGAGGTCTCAAGCTTTACGCCATTAGCTGCAACGGGAATGTCATATGCGTATAGCGGAACATCTCCACATGCCTCTTTAACAAGTTTGAAATGAAGTGCAATTTCTTCTGGGTGTGTACGAACATAGAAAGGAGCGGTTAAAACAATTCCATCAATTCCAGCCTCAACAGCAGCACGCACATGCTCATTAACTCGAAGCGTTGTCATATCGATTGCGCCAGCAACGACGGGGACACGTCCTGCGGTTTCATCGATTGCAATGCGAATTACATCTGCGCGTCGCTTATCAGTTAAATATGCAACCTCGCTTGTTGACCCCAAGACAAATAGACCATGGACTCCGCCATCAATCAAATGGTTGATTAAACGTCGAAGCGATTTTTCATCAACTTCGTAATCTGCGGTGAAGGGAGTACAAACCGGAGGAACAACGCCTCGCAACAACTTTGAATTACTAGACATTATTTTGCTCCCTTATTTAGATGGCAGGCGACTTGATGATCACCCTTTGATATATTGGAAATCTTTAGAACTGGACGTTCGGTGCGACAAATATCCATAACTGAAGGACAACGAGTTGAAAACGCACATCCCTTTGGCATATCAATTGGGCTCGGTACTTCACCTTGTAATACGACTCGATCATCCTTGGCCTTAGGGTTCATACTAGGAACTGCAGATAGCAAAGCGATTGTGTAAGGATGTTCTGCTGCTTCAGGCAATGATTCCGCCGGAAGAATTTCAACGACATTTCCCAAATACATCACAGCTACACGGTGCCCAACATAGCGAGCTACGGCAACATCGTGTGTTACAAAAATGAATGACAAGCCCGTCTCACGTTGAATCTTCAACAATAGATTAACTATCTGTGCCTGAATAGAAACATCCAGTGCGGAAACGATCTCATCGGCAATAATCAACTCTGGTTTAGTGGCTAAACATCGCGCAATAGCCAGTCTTTGGCGCTGTCCACCAGAGAATTCATGAGGGTAACGTTGTAGGTATTCGGGGCGAATATTCACCATTTCGCAGGCTTCTTGGATGCGCGCTGTACGTTCCGCCTCATCCTTAACACCATGAACTCGAAGAACCTCATCCATTGCAGCTCCAACACGTTGGCGAGGGTTAAAGGAGGTATATGGATCCTGGAAAATCATCTGTACTTTTTTGCGGAACTGCATCTGATCTTCGCCGCGCAGTGCGGTTACATCTTGAAGTCCTTTACCAAAGTCAAAGGAAAGCTCTCCCGCTGTTGGCTTGTCGAGTAAGGCGAGCATTCGGCCTAGTGTTGTTTTTCCACACCCTGATTCACCAATGATTGAGATAGTTTCGCCGCGGAAGACTTCAAGATCGACTCCATCGAGTGCCTTCACATATCCCTTTGTGCGACGCAATACTCCTCCCAAGACAGGAAAATGCTTTTTTATCTGACCAACTCGGTATAGAGCTGTTTGTGAATTACTCATGAATTGAACCTCCAACAAGTACTGGAAGCTTTCCATTTGCATCCAAGCGAATACATCTGACCTCATGACCAGTTCCTACCTGTGTCATTTCAATACTCTTCTCTTTACAGGCGTTAATTACATATGGGCATCGGCCAGCAAACTCACAACCAACAGTTACCTCGGCAGGTGATGGTGTTTGTCCATCAACGGTTTGCAACGCGACATCTTTATCGGCATCTAGAGTTGGAACGCTTGCCATTAGTGCGCGTGTGTAAGGGTGTCGAGGATCTCGAAGTACTTGATCTACAGCACCATATTCAACAACTCGACCCAAGTACATAACCGCTACATGATCTGCTACTTCAGAGACCAAGGCCATGTTGTGTGTAATTAAAATAAAGGTTTTACCAGCGGTTTTTTGTAAATCCTTTAATAGGGTCATGATCTGAGCCTGAATAGTTACATCTAAAGCGGTTGTAGGCTCATCTGCAATCACTAAGTCCGGCTCACAGATTGTTGCTATCGCGATCATTACGCGCTGGCGCATGCCACCCGAAAACTCATGCGGGTAGGCGTCAAAGCGTCGTTCTGGATCAGGAATGCCCAATTTGCGGAACAAATCGATTACCCGAGTTCGAGCTTCTTCCTTGGAGATCGAGAAGTGCTGCAGGAGGCTTTCAGCGACCTGGCGTCCAACCTTATGAGCAGGGTTTAAAGAGGAAAGCGTGTCCTGAAAAATCATACCGATCTTCGCACCACGGATATCCCGCATCTGCTTTCCGAACTTCTCAAGCTTATTAAGTTCGATATCTTCATCACCTGGTGAAAAGAGTATTTGACCGCTACTAATTTCACCATTGTCTGGAAGTAATTGAACGATTGCCTGTGCGGTTACAGATTTGCCGCATCCTGATTCTCCAACGACACATAAGAACGATCCCCGTGGAACACTCAGTGAAACATCGCGCAAGATATGCAATGTGTCATCTTCCACTTTGAACTTAACATTCACATTTTTTAAATCAAGGATTAAGTCTTTTTGAGTTTTGGTATTCACTTATTTCCCCCAAAGCGACCTAAGAAAGCTTTCTTCCAGCGATTTTTTACAATTAATGACTTATGTCGAGGATCCAAGACATCTCGCAAACCATCTCCAACAAAATTAACTCCTAGAACAAAGATTGCGATTGACATTGCTGGGAACACCCATAACCACCAGTACTCATTTACAACTACTGGGTTTTGTGCCGCTGTCAGTAAATTACCCCAAGTAGGAGTCGTGACAGGGACTCCAAGACCTAGGAACGAAAGTCCTGCTTCTGCAATGATGAAGATCGCAATATTCACAGTGAAAGCAACAACTATAGGGCTCATGGTGTTTGGCAATAAGTGCTTGAAAATAATGCGCGGCTTAGAAAAACCGAAAGCTCTATCTGCTTCAACGAAGGCTTCTTCACGTAGAGAGAAAAACTCCCCTCGGACTAGCCGGAAGGTGGTCATCCAGCCAGTGAGAGCAAAAACAATAATGACATTGTTGATGCCTTGTCCTAAGAGCGAAACAAAGATGAGCACAAGGATTAGTTGTGGGAAGGTCATAACTAGCTCTGAAATTCGCATAACAATGGTGTCTATCTTGCCCCCTAAATACCCGGCAAAAGCTCCAAGAACGGTTCCAATGAGGTTGGCAAGGAATGATGCCAATACTCCGATGTAGATTGATTGTTTTCCACCTGAAAGAATCCGACTTAACATGTCTCTTCCGAGTTGATCTGTTCCCATGAGGTGATCCAAACTTGGACCAAGACGCGAGTTAATCGGATCGATATAGTCAGGTTCGACACCAGATATTTGCACCGCGAAAATTGAACTCAGAATCATTATTGAAATGATTGCCAAGCCAATTACACCTGATGGGTTATGCAAAAAATTACTAACGAAGATTCGAACTGTAGAACTTTGCTCAGGATTCTTTTTTTGCATCACTTGCCTCCTCCCAATCGAACACGAGGATCAAGGATTGATTTAACAATATCAACCAAGAAACTAGCAACCAAAATAACCATCGCGATGAGCATACTGATGACCATAATCACTGGATAATCAGATGCCGATACGGCAGCAATAATCGTGGTTCCGATGCCTGGCCATTGGAAAACAGTCTCTACAAGAATCGATCCACCTACTAAAAGTGGAAGTCGAAAAGCCAAGATCACCATCACTGGTCCCAGAGAGTTTCGAAATACGTGACTGTATAAAACACGCCATTCAGGTACACCCTTACTGCGTGCTGTCTTAACAAAATCGCGATTTAAAGTGTCTAAAACAGAGTTGCGTGTGTATCGAATCAAAACCGCCAACATAGCGATTGTCAGAGTAGCAACAGGCAGGATTAGGTGAGGAAAACGATCCCAGAAAGTGATTTGTCCTGGTGCGATTCTGTTTCCAGTTGGTAACCATTCGACTCGGTAGGCAAAGATATTCAAAAGAGCTAGCCCTATAAAGAAATCAGGCACTGCGATACCGATAACCGCAAAGATTCTCGATAACTTATCGGCGAGACCACCTCTTTTTGCTCCGGCAAATAAACCAAGGGTTAAGGCTAAAAAAGTAGATAAAACCAGTGCAGAAAGCACTAATTCGAGGGTGGCTGGCATTCTGAGAGCGAGAATTTCAGAGATTTTCTGGCCGCTTTGAAGGCTATATCCAAAGTCGCCAGTAACTATGTCTCGAAGCCAATGAAAGTACTGAAGGATGATGTGATCATTAAGACCAAGCTCTTCACGGAGCTGAGCTAGATTCTCTGAATCTGCAGCCATGTCCGGTGGAACCATCGCATTTATAGGGTCGATCGGTGAAAGGCGTGATGCGAAGAAAATTAACGCACTGATAGTGAATGCCATAGGCACCAAAATCGCTATTCGCCGAATTAGAAACGAAACCAAAAAATTACCATCCTTAAGAAATGAGTGGCGATACTGACCGAAGGTACCCTCGCACTTCGGTCAGTATCGCCTTTACCTATTAGTTAGCTGACCAGCTAGCTATGTTGTTTTGGTAAACATACAGTGGATTACCCCATTTTGCTGGAGTGCCACTGATTCGCTTTGAGACATATACATACTGTTGTAGCAAGTGCATTGGCAGTTTGTATAGATCAGCTTGTTCTTCCTTTTGCAAGGCCTTCAAAACTTTTCCAGTTTCACGAATTGATGTTGCCTGTAGAAGTTGTGAGTTTAGCGTTGCATACTTTGGTTGTGCGCCTAACAACTTTTCAAATGTCGCTGGGTTGCTGTACTCAGCAAACCACTCGCCAACATTGAATGCACTAAGACCCTTTAAAGCAATTTCGTAATTGCGATTAGTCCATAGTTCAGTAGTTGCATCACCCTGGAAAGGAAGGAATTCAACCTTCATTCCAAGATCAGTCATCTGTTGCGCAACTGCAGTTAGAAGAATCATAACCGCAGGTTGTGTTTGATTGTATGTGCGCAGACGAACAGTCTTAGAGAAGTCGAACTTGGCTTCTTTCAGAAGAGCGATCGCCTTGGCCTTATCAAACTTGTACTTAGGAATTGATGCGTCGTGGTGTGGCATGCCTGAAGTAACGCCGCTGTTGATTACCTTACCAAGCTTTGGATAAACAGCTGGAACCAAGCGATTCCAGTCAATTCCGTACTTGAGAGCCTCGCGGGCCTTCACATTGCTGAACTGTGTATTTGGGTTAATAACAAAGTAGCGATAGAAGAGGACCTGCAAAGGTGCACCTTTGAATGTTGAAACTGAACTCATAGCGCGGATGGTGTCTGGATCGTTAGTTGTGAAGTAATCCAACTTTCCAGATTTTGCATCTGCTACTAGGTTTGAAGAAACAATAATGTTGATCTCTGAAATATTTGGCTTACCGCCCTCATACTTGTCATTTGGAACAAGTGTGATGAAGTTGCCTTGGCTAAACTTTCCGACTTTGTATGGACCAGATACGACCGGGTCCTTCCAGAAATTGTTTGTATCTAGCTTCAAGATGTCTTGATCAGCTAAAACGTGCTTAGGCATGATCATGAACTGAGCCAGTACGGGAATCAAAGTATTGATAGGTGACTTTAGTGAAATGATGATGTCATTTCCCTTGCTTGTAATTCCACTCATGTTTGTTGTGTTTGTTCCGCTGACAGCTTCACTTCCAACAATTTGCTTGAATGTATTTACATAAATCGCATTTGATTTTGCAACACGTAACAATGAGTTCATAGACCAAATAACATCATCTACTGTTACAGGCTTACCGTCTGACCACTTAATGCCTGACTTCAGTGTGACTGTTAAAGTCTTTCCATCTTTGCTGAACTTGTAGCCTGATGCGAGATCGGGTTTTACAGTCGTAAGGTCTGCATTTGCCTTGAACAAGGCACGGAACATTGCATGGTGAGAGATTGAACCTGAGTTAATCCAAGGTGTCTGAATTGTTTGGACACCTCCACCACCCGCTGTTACTTCTGCAACCGTAATTGAATTACTTGCTGCGTTTGAGGGTGTTGTAAAGCTGGCTGCTACGAGGGTAGCTCCCAGAATTACCGCACCAATAGTTTTTGAAAGCTTTTTCACTGCATTTCTCCTATCGAGGGTAAGTGAATCGGTGATCCAACACGGTGGGTAACCGTGCTAGACCGGTGACCCAAAACTATAGTATGGTTGGAATAAGTCAAGGATTAAGAGGTCTCTTTTGAGTAACAGTTCTATTGCAAGTACGAAGATCGATACGCACTTGCTGGATCTACGAAACGGCTTAATTGTGTCCTGCCAAGTTCCGGATGACACCGCCATCAATACGCCCAGCTTTATCGCCGCCCAAGCTTTGACTGTATTGCAAGCCGGAGCGGTTGGAATTCGTGCTCAAGGAATAGAAAATGTCCAAGCTATCTCGAAATTAGTGCAGGTTCCAATTATTGGATTGGTTAAGCGTTTCGATGATTCTTGCCCCGTGTACATCACTCCGGCTGTGAGCGATGTAATTGAGTTAGAAAAAGCTGGTGCCGCCATTGTTGCCGTTGACGCAACTGGAAGATTACGTCCAGGAGGGCAGGCGCTTGAAGATTTCGTGACTCAAGTACGACTAGAGACAAATGTTTTACTTTTGGCAGATATCGATTCAATCGAATCCGCTCAGGCTGCCGAAGCGCTTGGCTTTGATGCAGTGGCCACAACTCTCTCGGGATATACAGCAATACCCGTAGACAAACTTCCAAACATAAAATTGATTGAGGAAATTTCCAATCGTGTCAGTATTCCAATTATTGCCGAAGGTGGATTCAGTCAACCTCAATCTGTATCTGATGCGATAAATGCTGGCGCATGGTCGGTTTGCATTGGGACTGCAATTACAAACCCGTATTTGCTAACTAAACAATTCTTAAATGCATTAAATCAAGCTTGAATATTAAATTTAAACTCGTAGAGATCACCGCGCTTAACTGAAATACAGTGCTCCATAGTCTTTCCACGCGCATCCCAGCCAGTCAAATTAAACTCCAAAGAAGGGGTTTTGATAGGGGCACCTAATAAATCTGCTTGAGCTTTATCTAGGAGTATTGGAGAAACGCTTGATTCGGCTTTTACTACTGGGTGTTCATACACTTCGCTAAAAATTTCATACAGTGATGATTTAAGATCTTGATCAAGAAGGCCTGGGGCATTATCACAAGGAATATAGGAGTCTTCGATTGATAGCGCAACGTTGTCGGCTAAACGAACTCTCTTAACACGGTACGCAAAATCCCCAACAGGAATCTGTAGAATTTCCGCAAGCTTCGTGCTGGTTACTTTAGTTTTTTCCGCCTTCAAGATTTTCGACGAGGGCTTCATTCCCTTTTGTCGAATCTCCTCCGAAAAAGATATAAAAACAAGCTTCTTTGAGAGTTTTTCACCAGCAACATATGTTCCAGAACCTGGAATTGTGTAGATCAATCCCTCATTTTGTAACTCTGAGAGCGCTTGACGGACAGTCATACTTGAAACGTCATATTGTGTTGCAAGTTGACGGACTGAAGGAATTTGAGAGTGAGGCTTCAGTTTTAAGAACTTAGTCTTTAGTTTCTCTTGAAGCAAAACGTACTTATGCTTCTTGGGTGCTGATGCCATTGTTTTATCTTTCCACAACAATGAATGAATAACTACAAGAGCGGAGACGAGGAGATTTGAACTCCTGAAGGGTTTAACCCCTTACCTCGTTAGCAGTGAGGACTGCGAGGTCGCTCTAACTCCCATCTACGCTTGTTAACCAAGTTTACACTGCTTTAAACTTACTAAAAATCATCTATCTAGACCTAATTCATGGGCAAAACATGGGCAAAAGAATGCTCTCTCTACCCTGCAGCCAACTTGTTGATGGAATTAATTGTGTCCTCTATTTCTAGACCATCTAGAGAAACTGTTTCGGTATAGCCAGCCTGTGGCATGGATTCTGGCGACATATAAATAGGGAGCTGCAGTTCATCTCGCCAGTAAAGCAAGATGCTGGATTCAATCTCCATCGCTAACTTTCCTGGAACCTCTACCTGATGAAGTACGAACCATATGTTTTTCTCATGGTCTCGGATACGACTAGTTCCTAAAAAAAGCCACTGCCCCAGTTTTTGATACGTGAGCATCGGTGAGACCTGGTCAGCATCTACCTAACCAGTCATTTAAGGGTGGG
>JACCDJ011605895.1_pt1 | contig 17871 bp, 14 predicted proteins | sample 7444481 | NCBI WGS metagenome assembly JACCDJ01 (sample SAMN15323435, study PRJNA562643) | freshwater metagenome | isolation source: river surface water | place: USA:Blue River Watershed | collected 2017-08-15 | reverse complement strand
GGCGATTGGGATGATCTTGTCTCTGAAATTGGTGAGGCGAAAGAAGAGCGCATCATCGTCAACATGGGTCCACAGCATCCATCTACACACGGTGTTCTACGTCTTGTTCTCGAACTCGAAGGCGAAACAATTACAGAAGTTCGCCCAGGTATTGGCTATCTCCACACCGGCATTGAAAAGAACATGGAATTTCGTTCATGGACGCAGGGCACAACATTTGCAACACGTATGGATTACCTAAGCCCTGTCTTTAACGAGACTGCTTACTGCCTTGCCATTGAAAAGCTTCTTGGAATTACAGAAGATGTTCCAGAGCGCGCATCTGTCATTCGCGTACTCATGATGGAGCTCAACCGCATTTCATCTCACATGGTCGCACTCGGTACCGGAGCTCTCGAGCTTGGTGCCATGGGTCCAATGTTCTTTGCATTCCGCGAACGCGAAATGGTCCTTGATGCATTTGAGGCAATCACAGGTCTTCGTATGAATATGGCCTATGTCCGACCAGGTGGAGTGCAGCAAGATCTTCCAGAAGGAATGACAACTCGCCTTCGCGAACTAGTAAAGACACTTCGCAAGAACTTCAAAGATAACGAGCGCCTCTTGGTGGGTAACACCATCTGGATGAAGCGCACTTCAGGAATCGGTTATCTCGATCTCGCAGGATGTACAACACTTGGAATCACAGGACCGGTTCTTCGTTCAACGGGACTTCCTTGGGACCTTCGCAAAATGGCTCCATATTGCGGTTATGAAAATTATGAATTCGATGTCATCACCGCAGATACCTGCGATGTCTACGGCCGCTTCCTTATTCGTATGGCCGAACTCGAGCAATCACTTCGAATCATCGAACAGGCGATCGACAAGTTAGATGCGCTACATGGTGCACCAGTTATGGTTGCCGATAAGAAGATTGCTTGGCCTGCCCAACTTGCACTCGGTGCAGATGGACTTGGAAACTCACTCGATCACATCCGCGAAATTATGGGTTCGTCGATGGAATCACTTATCCATCACTTCAAGCTTGTTACTGAAGGTTTCCGCGTTCCTGCCGGCCAGGTCTATGCAGCAGTTGAGTCACCTCGTGGCGAACTTGCAGCTCACGTTGTCTCTGATGGCGGAACACGTCCATACCGCGTTCACTTCCGTGAACCATCCTTCAATAACTTGCAATCCACATCAGCAATGAGCGAAGGCGGAATGGTTGCCGACATCATCGGCGCTGTTGCATCTATCGATCCTGTCATGGGAGGCGTTGACCGCTAATGTCATCTGTAGATCACACACTCAATATCGAGATCATGAATTCGATCATTGCGCGCTATCCACGTAAGCGCTCTGCCATCATGCCTTTGCTTCACTATGTGCAATCAGTTGCTGGCTATGTCACCAACTCTGGTATCGAAATGATTGCAGACCTTCTTGAGATCGAAACTGCAGAAGTATCAGCAGTTGCTACGTTCTACACCCAGTACAAGCGCAAGCCAGTCGGTGAATACCACGTTGGCGTATGTACCAACACACTCTGTGCGGTTATGGGTGGCGATGCAATCTTCGGCGCACTTAAAGAGCACCTCGGTATTGAAAACGATGGCGTTACTGCAGATGGAAAAGTTTCACTTGAACATATCGAGTGCAATGCAGCATGTGATTACGCGCCAGTTGTAATGGCTAACTGGGAGTTCTACGACAACCAGACTTTTGAATCAGCCAAGGCTCTAGTAGATGGTGCTCGCGCAGGAAATCCACCAGCACCAACTCGTGGACCAAATCGCCTTGTTACATATAAGGAAGCATCAGCTGTTCTTGCTGGACTCAATGATGGACTTGCTGGAGAAGGCGTACAGGCAGGACCTGCAACGCTCCTTGGTTTAGGTATTGCACGTGCACAGGAAAAGGGAGGCAAGTAATGTCAAAGCTCACACCTATCCTTTCTGCGCATTGGGATGAGAAAGATTCATTTACCTTTGAGGGCTACAAGCGCAACGGTGGCTACAAGGCTGCTGAAAAAGCACTTGCGATGAATCCAGATGATGTTATTCAACTCGTAAAAGATTCAGGTCTTCGCGGTCGCGGCGGTGCTGGTTTTCCAACAGGAATGAAGTGGGGCTTTATCCCACAGGGCGATAACAAAGATCACTACCTCGTTGTTAACGCTGATGAATCAGAGCCAGGTACTTGCAAGGATATGCCGCTGCTTTTGGCAAACCCACATGTGCTCCTTGAGGGCTGCATCATTGCTTGCCATGCAATTCGAGCCAAGCATGCATTTATCTACATTCGCGGTGAAGTAACCCACGTTGCACGTCGCGTTAACCAAGCGATTGAAGATGCATACAAGGCAGGAATTCTTGGAAACGGAATCGATATCGTTCTTCATATCGGAGCCGGTGCATATATCTGCGGTGAAGAGACTGCTCTCCTTGATTCACTCGAAGGTTTCCGCGGTCAACCACGTCTTCGCCCACCATTTCCTGCGATCGCAGGACTTTATGCAAAGCCAACTGTGGTCAATAACGTTGAATCAATTGCATCTGTTCCAGCAATTATTGCTAATGGTGCGCAGTGGTATCAATCAATGGGAACTGAAAAGTCAAAGGGTGCAACCCTGTACTCACTTTCAGGCCATGTAAATAACCCAGGACAATTTGAAGCACCACTTGGAATTACCTTGCGTGAGATTCTTGAACTCGCAGGTGGCGTTCGCAATGGCCACAAGCTCAAGTTCTGGACACCAGGTGGATCATCGACACCAATATTCACCGATGCTCACCTTGATACTCCTTTGGATTACGAAGGTGTGGCTGCAGCAGGTTCGATGCTTGGTACCAAGGCTCTGCAAATCTTTGATGAGACAACATGTGTTGTCCGCGCTGTGCTTCGTTGGACAGAGTTCTACAAGCACGAATCATGTGGAAAGTGCACACCATGTCGCGAAGGCACATGGTGGCTTGTTCAGATTCTTCGCGATCTTGAATCAGGTGTTGGTACCGAAGCAGATCTAGAGAAGCTCCTTGATCTCTGCGACAACATTATGGGTCGTTCATTCTGCGCACTCGGTGATGGCGCAACAAGCCCAATTACCTCATCCATCAAGTACTTCCGCGAGGAATACATCGCACACCTTACAAACGGTGGCTGCCCATTTGATCCTGTTCAATCAACACTCTTTGTGGGGGCGAGTAAGTAATGACAACACAAGAGAACGCTGTCGCAGTTGAGATGATCACAGTTGTCATCGACGGCTTTGAGGTAACCGTTCCCAAGGGAACACTCGTTATTCGCGCTGCTGAAAAGCTCGGAATTCAAATCCCACGTTTCTGCGATCACCCACTTCTTGATCCAGTCGGTGCATGTCGCCAATGTCTAGTTGATATTGAAATTAACGGTCGTGCATTTCCAAAGCCACAGGCTTCATGCACCATCCCAGTTGAGCCAAATATGATCGTAAAGACTCAACTCACATCACCTGTTGCCGATAAGGCGCAGAAAGGTGTGATGGAACTTCTCCTTGGAAACCACCCACTTGATTGCCCTGTCTGCGATAAGGGTGGCGAATGCCCATTGCAGAACCAGGCGATGACAAATGGAAATCCGCAGGCTCGCCTCGGCGGAGTAAAGCGCACCTTTGAAAAGCCAATCAATATCTCATCACAGGTATTGCTCGATCGTGAACGTTGCGTACTTTGTGCTCGCTGCACACGTTTTTCTGAACAGATCGCATCTGATCCATTTATCACTCTCAATGAGCGCGGTGCGCTACAGCAGGTAGGTATCTACGAGAACGATCCATTTAAATCGTACTTCTCAGGAAATACCATCCAGATCTGCCCAGTGGGTGCGCTAACTGGCGCTTCATATCGATTCCGTGCGCGTCCATTCGATTTGGTTTCAACACCATCTGCTTGTGAGCACTGTGCATCTGGTTGCGATATGCGTACCGATGTTCGCCGTGGCAAGACTTTGCGTCGCCTTGCAGGAGATGATCCAGAAGTTAACCAAGAGTGGAACTGCGATAAGGGTCGCTGGGCATTTAAATATGTCACATCACAAAATCGCATCACATCTCCAATGGTCCGTAACGCAGAGGGCGTTCTCGTCGCTGCATCATGGCCAGAGGCTCTAGCAGCAGCTGCTGCAGGTTTAGTTGGAAAGCGTGCCGGTGTTCTTGTCGGTGGCCGCCCAACGGTTGAAGATGCATATGGATATGCCAAGTTTGCCCGTATTGCACTGAAGACCAACGATATTGATTTCCGTGCTCGCGTTACTTCAGATGAAGAAGCTAACTTCCTAGCATCACACGTCGTGGGTTCAGCTGTTGAATATCGTCACATTGATTCAGCAGATCACGTTCTCTTGGTCGCATTTGAACCAGAAGAAGAGTCACCAATTGTCTTCCTACGCCTGAATAAGAATTTCAAGAAGCGCGGACTTGCCGTTACATCAGTTGCCTCAAAGGCATCGATTGCAATGGATAAACTCAAGGCACACTTCATCAAGGTTGCACCAGGAGCTGAAAGTTCAGCGCTTGCTTCGATTGCACTGACCTCTAAGTCAGTGATCTTGTTGGGTGAGCGCGCATCTGAGAGCGCTGGATTGATCTCGGCTGCAGTTGCACTTGCCGATAAGACAGGTGCAAAGCTTGCTTGGATTCCACGTCGCGCAGGCGAGCGTGGAGCGCTCGAGGCCGGAGCATTCTCAACACTTCTTCCTGGCGGTCGCCCAGTTGCTGACAGTGCAGCTCGCGTAGATATCGCAGCAGCATGGGGAGTGAGCACACTTCCTGCAGATGCTGGTCGCAGTGGATCTGCGATGATCGATGCAATTCACTCAGGTGACCTAGATGCACTTGTAGTTGGTGGAATTGATAGCGCCGATCTTCCACACGCCGCAGATGCGCAGGCAGCGCTGAAGAAGGCATTTGTTGTCTCGCTCGAAATTGCACACTCATCCATTACAGAGGTTGCAGATGTTGTACTTCCAGTTGCAGCAGTAACTGAAAAGTATGGAACATTTATCAACTGGGAAGGTCGCAAGCGCACATTTGCTGCAGCTGTTGCTGATTCTCTCAACCGCAGCGATGTCCGTATCTTGTCCGCCCTTGCCGATGCAATGGGCGAATCCATCATGTTAGGCACAGTGACAGCTGCGGCACGCGAATTTGCTCAACTTGGTGAATGGGATGGTGCACGCGCACCATTTACTCCAGTTGCTGCAGGATCTGCTGCAAAGGTATCTGGCACCGAAGCGATCATCACTTCATGGCGCAGACTCCTTGATGAAGGAACTCTCCAGGCTGGTGAAGATAATTTGGCTGGCACACGTCGCCCAACAGTTGCAGTGATCTCACCACAACGCGCAAGTGCATTGGGCGTTCAATCAGGAGATCACTTACGTATTTCAAACTCTCTTGGATCGATCACTCTTCCTGCACTCGTTGAAGATATTCACGACGATGCTGTATGGCTTCCACGAAATTCTGTGGGATCGACTCCACTACAGACACTTAATGCAGTCCATGGCGATGTAGTTACGGTGGTGAAGGCATGACAACAGCAGAGCTCCTCGGTAAAGATCCAGTCTGGCTGATCGTCGTAAAGGCTGTAATTGTCTTTGCAATCTGCGTCGTATCAACGTTGATGGCAGTCTGGACTGAACGCCGCGTACTTGCCAAGATGCAGCAGCGCACCGGACCTAACCGCGTTGGACCTTTTGGACTTCTTCAATCACTTTCAGATGGCGTCAAACTCGCACTTAAAGAGGACATCATTCCTGCGGCTGCAGATAAGGTCGTATTTATCGCAGCTCCAATTATTGCTGCAGCGATGTGCTTTATGTCCTTTGCGGTAATCCCAATGACCGGCAAGGTAAATCTCTTTGGACAAGAGACTGCGATGCAGTTGACCGACCTCTCTGTCGGTGTTCTCTACATCCTGGCTGTTACCTCAATCGGTGTCTATGGCGTAGTACTAGCCGGATGGTCTTCAGGTTCAACATATCCACTTCTCGGTGGCTTGCGCTCTAGCGCTCAAGTTGTCTCATATGAAATTGCAATGGGTCTGTCATTGGTTGCAGTCTTTATCTACGCAGGATCGATGTCGACCTCAGAGATCATTAACTCTCAACACTCTAATTATTGGAATGTCCTTGTTCTCTTCCCATCCTTTGTTATCTACGTGATCGCAATGGTTGGCGAGACAAACCGTGCACCTTTTGACTTAGCAGAAGCTGAAGGCGAACTCGTTGGTGGATTCCACACTGAGTACTCATCACTCAAGTTCGCACTCTTCTTCCTCGCCGAGTACGTCAATATCGTTGCCGTATCAGCACTTGCTGCAACGCTCTTCCTTGGTGGTTATCACGCACCTCCAGGACTTGGATTTACCGAAGCCTGGCTTGGCGGATGGTTCACCATCGTCTGGTTCTTCCTTAAGGTAAATATCTTCTTCTTTATCTTTATGTGGTTGCGTGCAACGCTGCCACGTCTTCGCTACGACCAATTTATGAAGTTTGGCTGGAAGGTACTTATTCCGGTCTCACTCATTTGGATCCTTATCGTTGCAACACTGCGCGTTATTCAGCAAGAAGGTGCCTCTCGCACCGTCCTTGTCGCATTTGCTCTAGGGCTAGTCATTGTTGCTATGGCAGTGAGCTCACTCTTTGAACGCAGCAAGAAGAAGTCAGAAGTTCCACTTGCCGAAGGTGAAGCACCAGATTTCCCAGTGCCTTCTCTTCCGGGTGTGACTTCATTAAATGTCTCACAACAAACTCAGACAGGAAGCAAGAATGAGTAACTCACCCGAGCCAAAGAAGTCAGGTGCTGCTGCAAACGTTGACGATGTTTCATTCGTCGAAGTTGATCAGCCAGGACCAGGATCACTCGTTGAACAATCAAAGGGTTTCTGGGTCACCTTCCTCTCTATGTTCAAGAAGAACCTCACCGTTGCCTATCCTGATGTAAAGGCGCCAACTGAAGAACGTTTCCACGGACGCCACCAACTTAACCGCCACCCAGATGGACTTGAAAAGTGCATCGGTTGCGAACTCTGTGCATGGGCATGTCCTGCAGATGCGATCTTTGTTGAAGGCGCAGATAACACTCCAGAGAACCAGATGTCTCCAGGAGAGCGTTATGGCAAGGTCTATCAGATCAATTACTTGCGCTGTATTTTCTGCGGTCTCTGCATTGAAGCTTGCCCAACTCGTGCCTTAACAATGACAAACGAATATGAATTGGCAGATTCTTCACGCGAAAAGTTGATCTTTGAAAAAGAAGATCTCTTGGCTCCACTGCGCGCTGGAATGTTGCAACCTCCACACCCAATGTATCCAGGGATGAACGACACAAATTATTACAACGGTGATGTGACAAGTGCTCATCCTTCACAAGAAGGGGGAGCGAAGTAATGTTGGAGATCGCAACACCAGAAGCCGTTCTCTTTTGGGTGCTAGCGCCACTATCTGTGATCGCCGCCCTTGGAATGCTTCTCGTTAAGAAGGCTGTCCACTCAGCAATCTTGCTCGCCTGGGTCATGGTTACCCTCGCTATTTTCTACATTGCTCAAGGCGCACTCTTCCTTGGAATTGTGCAGATCGTTGTCTACACCGGCGCGGTCATGATGCTCTTCCTCTTTATCTTGATGCTCGTTGCCGTCGATGCCTCAGACTCACTTGTTGAGACAATTAAGGGTCTTCGTTGGATTGCAATTACTGCAGCCCTTGGTTTCGGTGGATTGATGATCGCACTCATTGGACGAGCAACCCTTGGACGTTCATACCTTGGCGTAGAGATTGCCAACCAGGATGGAAACGTTGAGGGAATCGCCGTTCTTCTCTTCTCAAACTATGTCTTCCCATTCGAAGTAATTTCAGCGCTCCTTATTACTGCGGCAGTTGGCGCAATGGTTCTTGCTCATCATCAGCGCACCAACCACCGCCCAACACAGCGCGAACAAGCAATTGCCCGCTTTCGTACCGGATCTCTTAGCGATGCAGCTGGTCTTCCTGGTCCTGGTGTATACGCACTTCACAATGCAGTCGATGTTCCAGCGCTACTTCCAGATGGAACTCCTGCGCCTACTTCGATCTCAGCAACGCTCAAGGCTCGCGGGGATGTAATCGACTCTGCAAAGTTCCAGCTTGATGTTGTAGATCCAACAGTTAAAGAGGAGAAGTAAGTGAATCCATATAACTACCTCTACCTCGCTGCCCTCTTATTTACTATCGGCGCTGTTGGCGTTGTCGTTCGTCGCAATGCAATCGTCGTCTTTATGTGTATCGAGCTTATGCTCAACGCTGCAAACCTCACGCTAGTTACCTTCTCGCGCCTCAATGGAAACCTTAACGGACAAGTTGTTGCATTCTTTACGATGGTTGTAGCTGCCTGTGAAGTAGTAGTTGGCCTTGCAATTATCGTGGCGATCTATCGCTCACGCCGATCGGCATCTATCGATGATGCCAGTTTGTTGAAGCGATAACAATGGTTACCTCAAGCACCCTCGTCTATCTCATTGGACTTCCGCTCTTTGGATCACTCTTCCTTCTGCTTATGGGTCGCAAGGCTGATAAGTGGGGACATCTCCTTGCTACGGCAATGTCGGCAGGCTCCTTCTTCCTTGGGCTAGCCCACTTCTTAGCAATGACAGATCGCCCAACCGAAGAGCGTGCTCTGACACAAGTTCTCTTCTCATGGATCAATGTTGGCGACTTTAAGGTCGATGCGGCGCTCTTACTTGATCAACTCTCAATTAGCTTTGTTCTCCTTATCACCGGTGTGGGAACTCTGATCCACATCTACTCAATTTCTTATATGGCAACAGATCCAAACCGCCGTCGCTTCTTTGCATACCTGAACCTCTTCGTTGCATCGATGTTGTTACTTGTTCTTGGAAACTCTTATCTCAACCTTTATGTGGGCTGGGAAGGCGTTGGACTTGCCTCTTACCTTCTTATCGGCTTCTGGAATCAAAAGCCGGCATATGCAACTGCCTCAAAGAAGGCATTTGTGATGAACCGCGTAGGCGATATGGGTCTCTCTTTTGCAATCATGATCGCCTTTGCAACGATGGGAACAGTCTCATTCGATGGCGTAAAGGAAGCAGTCGAACGTGCGGGTACTCCCGCTCTGACAGCGATGGGCATCATGTTGTTAATTGCAGCTGCCGGTAAATCTGCGCAGTTCCCATTGCAGGCATGGCTTGGTGATGCGATGGCCGGACCTACTCCAGTATCAGCGCTCATTCACGCAGCGACAATGGTGACAGCAGGTGTCTACCTGATTGTCCGTTCAAACTTCGTCTTCGATGCAGCTCCAACTGCGCAACTTCTTGTTGTAATCGTCGGAGCCATCACACTTATCTTCGGTGCCGTCATCGGTATGGCAAAAGATGACATTAAGAAGGCACTTGCTGCATCAACGATGTCTCAGATTGGTTACATGATTCTGGCATCAGGTCTTGGCCCAGCTGGCTATGCCTATGCAATCATGCACTTGCTCACCCACGGATTCTTCAAGGCGAGCATGTTCCTTGGTGCAGGTTCGGTTATGCATGGAATGAATGATGAAGTCAATATGCGCAGGTATGGCGGACTTCGTAAATTTATGCCGATTACCTTTGTAACCTTTGGCTTAGGTTACTTAGCAATTCTTGGAGTACCGCCATTTGCTGGCTTCTACTCAAAAGATATGATCATTGAATCCGCGCTCAACGCCGGAGGAGCTAAGGGAATTATTCTTGGCAGCTTGACCCTCATCGGTGCTGCGATTACAGCCTTCTATATGACTCGCGTCATGATCCTGACCTTTACCGGTAAACCTCGTTGGGATGAAAATGCACATCCACATGAATCTCCAGCGTTGATGTGGGTTCCGATGGTGATTCTCTCAATCGGCTCAGTCACATCAGGATTGTTGCTCTATCGCAACGATACCTTCAAGAATTGGCTTGCCCCACTCTTCCATGATCACGGATATCACGAAGAACTTCTTCCGCCAATTGTGGTTTCAGCCCTGGCGCTCACAATGGTTGCAATCGGTGTTGCAGTTGCGTTGATGAAGTATCACTATAAGGAAGTTTCTCCAGTTGCTCCTGACAATGTCTCTTGGGCAACTCGCTTTGTGCGCAACGATCTCGGTCAGGATTCGCTCAACGAGACACTCTTTATGAAACCTGGTCAGGCGATTACTCGAGGCCTCGTTGCAATGGATGAGACAGTCATCGATGGCGCAGTACGCGGAGTTGGTTCAATGGCTATTGAATCTGGCTCAACCCTTCGCCGCATACAGACCGGATATGTACGTGCCTATGCAGCGCTTATCTTTGTTGGAGCACTCGCTCTGCTAACTGCGATCTGGGTGGTGACTCAATAATGACAATTACAATCATCATGCTCCTTCCATTAATTGGAGCAGCTGTGATCGCAGCCATGCCATCTGCCAAGACAACTTTGGTGAAGCAGATCGCACTTGCAACCACGATCTTTGTAGCAGTTGCCACAATTGTTAAAGCTCTCTCCTTTGATGTCGATAACACCGCACTTCAATTTAGACAGAGTTACTCATGGATTCCTTCCTTTGCCATTAACTGGGCAGTGGGAGTCGATGGAATCGCTCTTGTTCTTATCTTGATGTCAGTCATCCTTGCTCCGATCGTGATTCTTGCCGGCTGGAATGAATCTGAAGGCGGACGCTGGGGTGTGAAGACCTTCTACATCTTGATTCTCGTACTCGAGACCATGATGATCGGCGTCTTTGCTGCAACAGATCTCTTCCTCTTCTACGTCTTCTTCGAAGCGATGCTGATCCCGGTCTACTTCCTTATCGGTGGGTATGGCAGCGGAGAACGCGCAGCAGCTGCTGTGAAGTTCCTTCTCTACAGCCTCTTCGGTGGACTTTTGATGCTCGCTTCAATTATCGGGCTCTATGTGATCTCTGGAAATAATGGCGGTCACACCTTCGATATCACCAAGCTCTCTGAGCTCCACACATCAATGAGTGGAACAACCCAGAACATTCTCTTCCTAGGATTCTTTATCGCATTTGCGATTAAGGCTCCGCTCTGGCCATTCCATACCTGGCTACCGGATGCGGCAAAGAGCGCAACTGCAGGCAGTTCTGTATTGCTCTTGGGTGTGCTCGACAAGGTCGGTACCTACGGAATGATCCGTTTCTGCCTCTCTATCTTCCCTGATGCGAGCAAGACCTTCACTCCGATCATCATCGTTCTCTCATTGATCTCGATCTTGTACGGTGCATTCCTTGCAATCGGTGCCACAGATATCAAGCGCCTCATCGCATATACATCGATCTCACACTTTGGTTTCATCACGCTCGGAATCTTTGCGATGACAACTCAGGCACAGAGCGGTGCAACTCTCTATATGTTTAATCACGCCTTCTCTACTGCAGCGCTCTTCTTGGTTGCAGGGTGGATGGTTGCGCGCCGCGGTTCATCGACCATTGCAGACTTTGGTGGCTTGCAGAGAATTACTCCGATCATGGCATGGAGTTTCTTCATTGCAGGCATGTCGAGCTTGGCCCTTCCGGGGCTCTCAAGCTTTGTGAGTGAATTCCTCGTCCTCGTTGGAACATTTACTCGCTATCCAGTTGCTGCAGTCATTGCAACCTTCGGAATCGTCCTTGCCGCTTTGTATATCTTGATTCCTGTACAACGCGCACTTCATGGCCCAACAACTCCGGGTAATGAGAATCTGCCAGACCTCAATCTTCGCGAGAAGGTTGCGATCGCTCCAGTGATTGCAATTATCGTTGTTCTTGGTTTCTATCCAGCCCCACTACTTAACATCATTAACCCGGCAGCTGCGCACATCATCAGCCAACAGGGATATAGCGATCCAGCACCGACAATGAATGGAGGAAAGTAAATGGTTGCATTTACATCCCCAACCCTTAGCTACGGACTTATTGCGCCCATCCTTGTGGTTTTAGGTGGTGCACTTATTGGCGTTCTGGTCGAGGCATTTGCTCCACGCAAATCTCGCCCTTCAGCACAACTCTTTATCTCAATTGCTGCCCTTGTACTTTCACTTGCAGCGCTCTTCCGTACTCGTGGTGTCTACTCCAACAAGGCGGCAATGGATTCAATTACCTTCGATGGCGCTGGATATCTTCTCCAGGGAAGCATTCTGATTATCGCCCTGATTGCGATTTTGCTCCTGGCCGATAGCGATAAATTTGCAGCAGTTCCTTCTGCAGCCCCTGGTTCTGATGAAGAGCGTCAGGCACGGGCTGCAAATATTCGCGTGACAGAGGTCTACCCACTCACACTCTTTGCAATCGCCGGAATGATGATCTTCCCAGTTGCAACTGATTTGATCACACTATTTGTAGCCCTTGAAGTTCTCTCTTTGCCTCTCTATCTGATGGCAGGTTTGGCGCGACGTCGCCGATTGGTCTCTCAAGAAGCAGCACTTAAGTACTTCTTGCTCGGCGCCTTCTCTTCAGCATTCTTCATCTTTGGAATCGCATATCTCTACGGATACTCTGATTCGATCACCTTTGCAGGAATTGCTGCTGCGATTACTGGTGGGGCGGCAAATGATGTCTTCCTTCTGATTGGTATTGCATTTATCAGCGTTGGTTTGCTCTTTAAGGTGGGCGCTGTCCCATTCCACTCGTGGACACCTGATGTCTACCAAGGTTCACCTACTGCTGTCACTGCATTTATGGCAGCTGCCACAAAGGTTGCAGCATTCGGTGCAATGCTCCGTATCTTCTATGTCGCATTTGCAGCAGATGTCTGGCAATGGCGCCCATTCCTGACCACGATCGCTCTGATCACCATGGTCTTCGGCTCACTCGTTGCTATCGCTCAGCGTGATGTTAAGCGCATGCTCGCTTACTCATCTATCGCACATGCCGGATTCTTACTCTCTGGCGTGATCGCTTTAAATAAATCAGGCCTTGATGCATCGATCTTCTATCTCTTTGCCTATGGCATCGCCACGGTTGGTGCATTTGCAATCGTCTCACTTGTCACGGATTCAACTGGAGAAGTTACCGATCTCAACCGTTGGGCAGGACTTGGTAAGCGCTCACCTTGGATCGCATCATCCTTTGCCTTCCTCCTCCTAGCTTTTGCAGGTATCCCTCTGACAAGCGGTTTTGTTGGAAAGTTCTCAATCTTCTCAGCAGCCTATGAGAGCGGAAATACTGCGATTCTCATCACCGGTGTTCTCTCATCTGCGATTGCCGCCTTCTTCTACATCCGCGTTATCGTCTTGATGTTCTTCAAGGATGCCGTTGATGATGGAACCAGCGTGGTGATTCCTTCGATCTATACACGCATCACAATCATTGTCTCGGTGGCAATTACCGTGCTTCTTGGAATAGTCCCAGCACCGGTACTTGATTACATCGCTGAGACAGCATCGTTTATTCGCTGATGACATCCTTCGGAATTCCAGACCTCGCACCAGCCCTTGAGGCAGATCTTTCGGTGCGCATGGCGCAGGTCGAAGAGCTCCTACGCAAGCAGATCGAAGGTAAGTACCCTCTAGTTATTGAGACTTCGCGCCACCTTGTTGAAGCCGGTGGCAAGAGACTTCGTCCCCTATTGACCTTAATCTGCTCACACTTTGGCGATCCACAGGCGAACGGCATTATTGAGGCAGCAGTTGTCTGTGAACTGACACATGTTGCAACCCTCTATCACGATGATGTGATGGATGAAGCTCCACTTCGACGTGGTGTGCAGAGCGCAAATAATCGTTGGGGAAATACCGTGGCAATTCTTACTGGTGATTATCTCTTCGCCCGCACCTCAGATATGTTGGCAGATCTTGGTCCGGCAGCAGTTCACCTACAAGCGCAGACATTTGAACGTCTAGTCATCGGCCAGATTATGGAGACGCAAGGACCTGCCCAAGGTGAAGATCGGCTTGCCCACTACCTCAACGTTGTGAGTGATAAGACTGGCTCTCTCATCTCAGCGAGTGCGCAATTTGGTGCAATGCTGGCAGGTGCTCCACGTGAATACATTGATTCACTCGCTATCTTCGGTGAGAAGATCGGAATCACCTTCCAGTTGGCAGATGATGTCATTGATATTGCAAGTGATTCAAAGGAATCTGGCAAGACACCTGGCACCGATTTGAAGGAAGGCGTGCCAACACTTGTGACACTTAATGTAATGAAGTCATCAAGTGCTGCAGATCGTGAACTACAAGAGCTCCTTAAGGGGCCAATCGAGGATCAGGCCGTTGTTAATCAGGTACTGAGCGCTCTGCGAGTTCATCCCGCTCTTGAGCAATCACGCGAGCAACTCTTGGCTATCGCTAAAGAAGCTCGTTCGCTCTTAGGACCACTTCCTGTAAACGACGCAACAGCAGCGCTCTTTTCGCTATGTGATGCTGTTATCGATAGATCTGCCTAATTTAATTAAATCAATAGCGAGAGTAACGAGTGCAACCCAAATAATGAGAAAGCCTGCCCATCTGGCTGCAGGCATAGCTTCGTTGTAATACCAGACGCCGATACAGAATTGGATCGTGGGCGTGATGTACTGCAAGAGACCAATCAAGGTAAGCGGTAGGCGATTTGTTGAACCGTTAAAGAGGAGCAATGGGATTGCAGTGACAGCGCCTCCGCCGATAAACAATAAGGTGATCTTCCAAGAATTGAGGAATTGACCTTCGCCAGAATTTCCCAGCCAGATGAGATATCCAAGGTAAGCACCACTCGAGAGCAGAGTCTCGATTGAGAGCCCTTCAAGAGCGCCAAGTCCCAGCTTCTTCTTTACCAGGCCATAACTTCCCCATGAAAAAGCAAGGCCGAGTGCAATCCAAGGAAGGCGGCCGTAGTCAATTGTCAGAACAACAACGCCAAGTGTTGCGATGGCAACTGCCGCCCATTGCAATGGACGCATCTTCTCTTTTAAGACAATGACACCAGTTGCGATAACCACAATTGGATTGATGTAGTAACCAAGAGATGCCTCGACTACGTGGCCGGTATTTGCTGCATAGATATAGATGATCCAGTTTATTGAGATCAGAATGGAGCTTAGGAAGAGACCAGCGACAATTTTTGGGCGCTTTAAAATCGCAAGGGTCGAGGAGAGCGTCTTGGTAAGGTTTAAGATGATGAAACAGAAAACCAAAGTCCAGACTGCGCGATGCGAGACGATCTCAAGGGGATTGGCAGGTTTGAGAAGTGGCCAATAAATCGGGAAGAGTCCCCAGAGTGTGTATGCACTTACTCCAAAGAGTAGGCCAAGGCTTCTGACCTTCGCCTTATCTTCGGTCATATATCTAAGATCTACCGGAAGTTAACAAACTGAACCGCAAAGTCCCACTTGGCTTCTTTGATCATTGCAATGGCATCTTGTAGATCATCGCGACTCTTACTTGTTACACGTAATTCATCGCCTTGGATCTGGCTTTTTACCGACTTTGGACCTTCATCACGTAAGAACTTTGCAATCTTCTTTGCATTCTCAGTCGAGATTCCTTCCTTAAGAGGGCAGGAAATCTTGTAGATCTTTCCAGAAAGCTGTGGCTCACTTGGATCAATGTGCTTCAGGGAGACACCACGCTTGATCAACTTATCTTTAACTACTTCAAGAGTGGCCTTAGCGCGCTCTTCTGTGTCTGCCTCAATGTTGATCTTCTCGCCAACTAATTCAATCTTCGCGCCAGTATTCTTAAAATCAAAGCGAGTATCAATTTCACGGATAGCTTGGTTGATTGCATTGTCGAGCTCCATACGATCAATCTTGGAAACGACGTCAAAACTGGAATCTGCCACAGGAAGTGCCTCTACTTTCTTACTTTGCCGCTAGGCGATCGTGCGAAGAATCTCTTGCGCCTGCTGCGGTGTTGGATATGAAGATTGAGTGCCAAGTCTAGTGACACTATCGGAGGCGCAGGCGCAACCAAGGGCGATGGCCTGCTCTTCAGCCATCCCTTGGGCCAATCCAACCGAGAATGAGCCTACAAAGGCATCTCCTGCACCAGTTGTATCGATAGCTGTGACCACGGGTGCGCTGACGCGATGGACCTTTCCATCGCGAGTGGTAAATGCCGCACCCTTATCGCCCAATGTGACGGCAAATCTCGTGTTGAGAGTTGCTGCTAGTTGAAGAATGATCTCATCGCTTGTCGGTTCTAAACCATCTGGATGCATTCCAGCAAATTCACTTTCATTTGGAATGATCCAGTCACTCACCGCGATCAATTCGGGGCTAATTGGCGCAAAGGGTGCGGGATTGAGAATCGTAATTGCTCCAAAGCGGCGGGCTGTTTTAAAAGCTTCGATGGTGACTTCTTGGGGGATCTCTAGTTGGCCAATAACAATCTGATACCCCTGCAAACTCTCAAGTGCAGATTTAGCCTCTGCGGGAGTCATTGCATTATTTGCACCCGGAACGCAGATAATTCGGTTCGTTCCATCGGGTTCTACCCAAATCGGAGCTACTCCACTGGCTCCTGGTGCCCGTGATACAAACGTTACATCGATTCCTTGCTCTTGGAAATTAGAGAGAGTAGTGTCTCCGAATACATCATCTCCAAGAGTGTTGACCATTGAGACTGTTGCACCTAAACGTCTTGCCATCACTGCTTGGTTGGCACCCTTGCCGCCAAAACCAAGTGCAAATGAATTACCAATAACTGTTTCACCTGCATTGGGAACTTTATTTACATACGCAACCATGTCGATCATTGTGCTTCCGACTACAACAACATGCGGTTGCGCTGACATAAAGACTCCTCACGACACGTAGAAATAAACTGTAAACGCTCTAGACGGCAATGTACTCCACGAGATAGGTTATCTGCAATCGTTCTCAGTAATGATTTCTTAGCGGCAAGGAGGCGGGCATTGTCTACTGTAACAATTACCGATGTCGCAAAACATGTCGGAGTTTCAGTAGCAACTATCTCGCGCTTTCTCAGCGGTTTCACCGTTCGCAATGAAGAGAAGATTCGCGAAGCAATTATTGAATTAAATTATCGCCCCAGCGCAGCTGCACGAAATCTCAAGTCGGGGCGCACAGGAATTGTTGCAATCGTTGTACCTGATATCACCAACCCATTCTTTGCCTCAATTGTTGAGGGTGCAGAAGGTGCAGTCGGTGATGATCGAATGATCCTTCTGGTCAATACAGGTGATTCACGTGAACGTGAAGAGAAGGCGCTCAGCCAACTCTTTGGACGCGTCGATGGCGTGATCATGGCTCCGCTCACAGAAGATGAGCAAGGCCCATCTTTCTTTAGCCAATTCGGCCTTCCAATTGTCTTCGTTGATCGAGTCACCCAAGATGGTGAGAAGTTCAGCTCTGTCCTGACCGATAACGTCAAAGGTGCAAGCCTGGCAACCGATTACCTGATCAGTCACGGCCACAAGAAGATTGCAATGATTAGCGGTCCATTAAGCACAACACCAGGCAAGCGCCGCGCAGATGGCTATAGAGCATCGCTTAAGAAAGCTCATTTGAGCGATGAATATTTCATTGAATCAGACTTCAGTGAGGCTGGGGGATATGCGGCGATGTGCGCACTTCTTGAGCGCGATGATGCACCCACGGCTGTCTTTACCGCCAATAACCTGATGACAATCGGAGCTCTTCATGCGCTGGGAGATCGCGGTATCAGCGTTCCAGACCAGATCTCCATTATTGGTTTTGATGATCTTGAATTTGCCGAACTTATTAATCCACCACTTACAGTCATCGCCAGAGATGCGCGCCTTCAGGGGTCGCAGGCGATGGAGCTGATGATTAAGCATCTCAACGACGGGGCCAATACCCCACCCGAGCATTCAATGGTCGATGTACAGCTTGTTGAGAGAGGATCGTGTGCGGCTCCAAGAGAATCGCAAAAGGTCCGCTCCAACAAGATAGGCCATTG
>JACCDJ010153144.1_pt1 | contig 17877 bp, 21 predicted proteins | sample 7444481 | NCBI WGS metagenome assembly JACCDJ01 (sample SAMN15323435, study PRJNA562643) | freshwater metagenome | isolation source: river surface water | place: USA:Blue River Watershed | collected 2017-08-15 | reverse complement strand
GTATCCTAATTCAAAATACGCCTTTAATTCATCATAATTTCTTTCGTAGGGGTCACGACCTGAAAAATCAATAATTCTATCGGCAGTATATTCTTCACGGTTTAATAGAAAATGAATAATCTCATCTGTTTTAACCAAATACAAATCTTTTGTATAACGAGGGTCTCGATACCAATACATTTCGGTAATCTTGAAATCGTTCATACCACGATTGGCTTGTTCGTAAATTTCATAGTAGATTGGGTCATATCCGTTCGGTGTTGACACAACTACAACTTTACCACCCGTAGACAACGAAGCCATACAAGCAGCCCAGAAATCACCGTCAGCTTCAATATATGCGGCCTCGTCAAATATCAACATAGTGGGGGTATAACCACGAAGTGCATCCTTTGATGTTGCCACCGCTTTAACTTCACAACCATTTGATAACTTGAAGTGTCTTGCGGCGTTTTTATCAGGTGAAAATCCAACACCTACCCAAGCAGGCCATTGTTCTGTAAAACCACGAATTTTATTCGCCATTTCCACAGCGGTATCTAATTTGTTAGCAATAATCAAAACCTTTTCAGGTCTGTTTTTAGATGCGAATACAAGTCTTTTACTTGCCCAAGCAGCAGTTACCGTAGACACACCTGCCTGACGATATTTTAACGCAATGTTTTCATTGAAATTTTCATAATCCTCAACCAAATTAACTTGGTCTGGAAATAACTCTAATGGGACGTATCTTGACTGAGTGTTATCATAAGTCTGAAGATACGTCTTTAGAGCGTATGGTGTATTTTTAATGCACCTTGTGTATTCTAATAATAATTGTTCTTTGGTGAAACCCATATAAAAGGTTAGTGTTAGGACCTGTCGATACCTAAACTACCTAAGAAATCATCTAAATCACTTAAATCATCTGGGTCAATGTCATCATCTTCATCACCATAATCAGATGAATCCTCATCGTCATCATCATGAACTTCATTAAGGTGATTAACAATTTCAGTAACCATTCTGTCTAAGATAGATGTTGCTTTTGCATCACCTCTTAAAATCATTTTTGCTAATTTGAAAAACTCATCAGCAGACAACGCTGAAAATCTTGCAAATAGGTAGCTTTGTATGAATTTTTTATCTTCTTCAAATAAACGTTCAGGATATGCTGTTAAGAATTTTTCCCACAATACAGGCCCAAGTCTTAAATCCCAAACTTCATTTGCTAAAGTATCTGTTGAACCCATAATCATTTCAGCTTGTTTTGGGTCATCAGGCAATCCTTGAGTACCCAATACTTCCATAGTACCTTTGATTAACTCATGAACTAAAATTGGGAAAAACAAACCACGAGCTTTAACTGTCGGTGGGTCAGTTTCAATGTCAACTTCTTCTTTACCTCCAACACCTGATTGACTCATCATCATATCCATCATTTGGTCAGGTAATACCCAATACATCAAATCATTAACAGACATAACAACACCATATAGATTCAATAATCTTGGGTCAATTCTATCAAGTTCATCTCTAACTAATTCAAACATGTAATGTCCTTTTTTAGATGAACCTTGAATCAATGCGTTAATAAATCTTCTTTTAGCCTTTTCAATATCAAATCTTTCAAACGCTGTGATAAAATCTTCAATATCTTCTTCTTGTTGTTGGAAGTTTTGTTCGATTTCCTCTTCTTCAGGTTCTTCACCCTCTTTTGAAAATCCCTCCATATCAATTTCACCCATACCAACAAGTTTGGCATCGTATTGTAATTGGTCGGGTCTTACACCCATTTCTTTTCTAACTAAATCAACAGCCAAATTTTCTAAATATTCTTTATGATTAGCCTGAATTCTAAATAAATCTTGAACTCCTCTCATCATAGCCATTTGTAACTGCATTAAAGCGTTTTGACCTGAAATATTTTCTTGACCAGTATATCTTTTTACTTTATCAACAACATCTTTGAATCTTTTAGACGCAATTAATTGTTCAAATGTTTGAGGTACTTGACCACCTTGAATATCAGGAAACGCAGGATTTTTAGATAAAGGTGTTTCACCTCTATTTATCTTACCCTCAACGTCTGGTGACATTCTTTCAGGTCTATCTCCATAATCTATTGGAGCTTCATGTATTCTTTTTTTATTAGCCATTATTGGTCTTTGAAATTAATTTTTAATTGGTCAAAAGTTAAATAATCAGGAATTTCAACTGTACCCATTTTCTTCGCCGGTTTGTCCAAAGCTTTTGGTTTTGGTTGGTGTTTTGGATTTTTGAATGGGTCTGAAGTTTTAGGTTTTTCTTTAGTACCTGGTTTAACTACCGGAGGTGCCGTTTTTGTTGCCTGTTCTTCAATATCTTTTTTTGCCTTTGGTTTTGGCTGATGTTTTGGGTTCTTAAATGGGTCCATTTTTCCTGGTTTTTCTTTTTCTTTAGTACCAGGTTTTACTCTTGTTGGAGCCTCTTTTGTTTGTTGTTCCATAGATTCTTTTTTAGAAGAATAAACATTTTTAAGCGGATTGTCCAACCCGTCATTTACAAAACCCATAGTCATATTTGCCATTGGTCTACGAATAATACCTTGTTCTGATAGTGTATTGACCAAATCTTTCTTTGTCATTCTTGGAGAGATATGTTTTTCAACCATTTTTTCCAAAGCCATTTCGACTATTACTTGGTGTGGGTTTTTACCTTCTCTAATGTTTTTCTTAACATCCATCACACACTTTTCATATTTTTTCTTATCTTTTCTTCCAACAGATGATGTACAAATAGCCCAAGGATTATATTTTGATTTCTTTTTCTTACCTTCACCAATCTCAGTTTCAAACATACCCATACCATCTTCAGTAGCATCAGGGTCATTAACAACATCTAATGTATCGTCTTCATCAATTTCTTTCTCAACCATTGTAACATTAATACCTTTATCGGTATACGACTTAATCTGAGTTGGGTCAGTATCTTTTTTAACAACTACGGAACCTTTTACTTGTTCAGAAATCATTCTTTTATGTAATTGACTAACTTGTCCTTCAGACAAATTTTTCAATAGTTCTTTGGATAATCCAGCTTTTATTAATTGTTGTATTTTATTTTTCATAAACAAATTCTTTATCAAAATCTAAGATGAGGTCTCTTTCGTACAGTTTATCTTTAACTTTTTCTATGGAGTCTCCGAAACGGAAAACAAGACGAGTCTCATCTTCACAACTTTCATCTTTCTCCCAGGCTAACGCGATGATATCTTCCATCGCGTCTGTTACTCCCATAAAATCGGAGTTTTGTATAAGTTCTAGTTGGATTGATGTTCTTTTCAATGTTCCAACCGTTTTTATATATTTTATTTCAGGTGGTTGTGGGTAACCATGTGCTGGTTTTGCATCCCACTCATCACCCCAAACATCAAGCTCATCACTAAAGATAAATTCATACATGTTATCTCCTCTATAGTTTGGACCAAGTCCATTAATATAGATTAAATGACTCATAGAACTTCACCCTTTGGAGTTACTCTGATTTGTTCTCCGTTGTGTTCAAACACCAAGTTACTCTTGTTTGTTTTACCAACGAGTTTATAGTTTGAATTTTCTCTTACGATAAATTCAGCAGCCAATTCTTGTTCGATAGTTTCTGAAAGTCTTTTGATTGAGCTAACAGCAACTTTCTTAGACTCGTTCAATTTTTGTTTCTTTTCTTTCTTTTCAGATTCAGTTACTTGGAAATAAGAAGTCAAAACTTTATCAACTTTTGATTCACTAAAAATTTCATCCATCATTGAAGTGATTTTTGAATGAACTTTATCTTCCTCAGACATTTCAGTTTCCATTTCATCACCTTCATACATTTCACTTTCAACAGGTTCTTCCATGTCCATATCCATGTCCATATCCATGTCCATATCTTCTTCGTCATCCATTGAGCCCATATCCATATCTGAATCGTAACCAGATTCTGAATCTTCTTCAAATTTTGCCATGATATCTTCTTGGTCTTCTTCGTCAAGTTTGCTCAAATCCAATGCTGACAATACTGAATTTATTACATACTTAACATCTTCAGAAGTCATTCCAACTGAATCATTCATCATTCTGATTTTTTGACCCAATTTACCTGTAAGTTTTTGAATTGTTTTGAAAGTAACTTCTTCTTCCTCACCATTCATTGGTTCTTCTTCAGCACTCATATCAACATCCATATCACCTTCAGGTGTATCAAGGTCCATATCCATATCCATTTCTTCACCACCATCAAGTGATGCGTCATCTAATGGTGCATCCATTGAACCTGCCTCAGGTGCTGCCGGAGGTGTTGGAAGTTCAGGAGCCGCTTCAGGTGCTGGAGCTGGCATCGCTGGTTTAGGAGTCTTTAATGTGAATTTTTTTTGTTCACCTAAATTGAACATTGAAACTTCTTCTTCACTTTCAGTTAGTCTGTTTACCTCACCGGCAATCAAATTCAATCTCTTAAGAGCCGCACCGTATGAACTATAGAATTTTCTATTTTTCATTGGTTCAATGTACTCTAAAGATTCATTGACATTTTTCTTTATTACGTAACCAGATTTTTCTTTTACGATTTCATACTGATTTCCATCAGCCAATACTTTTTCAAACTCAACCCTTGAAGTTTCATTCAAGTTTGATGGTGTGTTTTCTTTGTATCTTGCGATTTCAAGAATTCTGTTTATCTTTTCTTGTCCTTGAAGTTTTTCACTTCCTATTGGTTTTAAGTCAGCCATTTTTATATTATTTTTGTGTTGTTATGAGTTTAGTCCATTAAATCCACCCAATGCTACTGAATTTTCTTGTATTACACTTCTTCCTTGTGCATTTGAATAGACAGCGTGTGGAACTGATTGTAGTGGTGGCGTTTCACCTGGACACCATTTACATTCAAAATACTCAGTACCCGCTGATAATGCGAACATACTTGGTGTAGGTGTCGGTGTCTGTGTAGGTGTTGGAGTATTAGTTGCCGTTTTAGTAGGTGTTATTGTTACAGTTGCGGTAACACTTGGTGTAACTGTTTTTGTTGGTGTTACCGTTGGTGTTTGAGTATTAGTCGCAGTTACCGTTGGTGTTTGTGTTTTTGTTGGTGTTACCGTTGGTGTTTGTGTTTGTGTTTGTGTTACTGTCACACTTGGAGTTACCGTAGGTGTACTAGTTGGTGTTTTAGTCATAGTAACACTTGGTGTTGGGGTATTACTAGCAGTAACACTTGGAGTCACCGTTTTTGTTGGGGTAACAGTATTAGTTGGAGTAACACTTGGAGTCACCGTTTTTGTTGGGGTAACAGTTTGTGTTGGCGTTGTTGTAGGTGTTTTAGTAACAGTTTGTGTTGGTGTTACTGTAGGTGTTTGAGTTAAAGTTGGTGTTGGTGTTGGTGTTGTTGCAGTTTCACAACTTGCACAATCATCATATCCATCAACACTTACAACAGATACATCTGTGGGACCACTAGTTATTGATTGAACGGTATAACACCCAGCAGGTGGTTCTTCGCCAGGTCCACATACAGGACATGTAAATGTTAAATAGTATACATTGTTACCGATTACAGGAAATGAATCAAAATCAACAACATATGTCTGTAATGAGGTACAACCGGATATAGTTCTAATTGCCATAATTTTACTATATAAATATACGAATAATACTAAATTGTTGAATTATTCTGTATTCTTAGTTTCTATTGATAATTCTTTATCCATAAGTTTATTTTTGAAATCAAAAAGTTTATCAATATAACCATTTCTTCTAAGAACTTTGAACACCAAATTTTCATAAGAAAACTCACCTTCTTTTTCTAATCCTGAACTTCTATATTTTTTTAATTTCTCCTTAAAACTGTCAATATACTTAACAGCACTATCATAATCTGTTTCTTTGGCGGCTTCCATAACCGAATCAATTTTATCCATCATTGATTGGGCTTTGTTTTTTAACATTTCTTTATCAACTTTAACATCTTCTTTAACAGGTTTTTCAACCCATTCATCAAAAAGAACTGAATATACACCGGTTGAAAAATGTTTTTCATTAACATCTTCAGCATAAAGTTCAACTTCATAACCTTTTACGGTAATATCATGTGTTGTATTAAATAATGTTTTCTTTAATTGGAATAGTTCTTTATATACTTCTTTATCTTCATCATCAAACTGATTGAAGTCAACATATAGATGTAGGTCAATATCAGAAAATTTTGACCAATTGTAATTTGCCAACGAACCTGTAAATCTTATATCATCCACAAACAAATCTTCACCCAAGAAATCCATGAATTCCCCGGCAATCATTAACAACGTCTTTCTAATTTGTGGTTTTAATTTTGGTGTATCACCTGCAGCGTCATCCCATATTTTTTGGTTTAACTCATCATGTGTACCAAAAGAAGATAATATTTCGTAGTACTTATCCATCTTTAATAAATACTACGAAATTGATTAAGGTAATTTTTTGTATTTATATACCTTAGAAATTTTTGTGTTAAAAAATTTTCCTTGTGATTCTGACAATCTAAATGCCGCATACACATCATGTGGAACCTTCTCATATTCATATTGAGTACCATTTTTGAATTCGGCAATTAATGAATTATCAGCAGTATCATAAGTTGTTTTAACTAAGTTGGTAGAATCAATCTCATTGATGATTTTAGTACCTTCGATTTTTTGATGTTTTACTCCCATAATAGCATAAATATAAAAAACCCCCGAGATTAGTCGAGGGTTAATTTATTAGGGTTTCATTTTTCGTAATTGGTCTCGAAGTTCAATTGCTTTTTCAAAGTCTTGTTTTTCGATACACTCTTTTAATTCGTCTTCAACTTTTTTGATTTCCTCTTGGTCTTTTTCAAAGTTTTTGATTTTGTCTCTCAAATAAATTGCCAAATGAAAATCTTCTTTTTCAACAGCTTTGTCAAGTTGTTGTTTTAATGATTCCAAAGAACTCTCATTCTTTTTTTGTTTTTTAGGTGAACCCATAGAACCTGTGGTTACGATGTAAGTAATTCTACCATCAGGGGATGAGAAAGTTTCTTTTTCCCAATCCATACCTTCGTGGGTTCCTGTTTCAGTTTTATGTTCCAAAGAACTTCTGAAGTTAGGGTCAAAATCGCCAAACATTTCGTTAATCTCATCCATCATCTGTTTAAGAGATTTTCTGTTGTTGTTTCCAAATAAGTCAAACATATTTTTTTATTTTAGTTTTTTTGTTTATCTTTGTAAAACATAAATACAAAATTGTGCCAAATCAAATATTATGACATAATGTCGTATGATACTGACAAATTGTCAGTGTTGGTTTTTGGTAAAGAAGTTGTATATTTGTAACATAAATAAAAAACGACTATGATAGATTCTATTGATAACAACGAAGGTACACAGAAGTCAAAACGTAAATCAGGTGGAACCCCTGTTTTAGATAACTTCTCAAAGGACCTAATCAAAATGGCTGCCGAGGGTAAATTGGACCCTGTGATTGGTAGAGAGATGGAAATTAATCGTATTGCCCAAATTCTTTCTCGTAGAAAGAAAAACAACCCAATCATCATTGGTGAACCAGGTTGTGGTAAAACAGCGATTGTGGAAGGTCTTGCCATGAAAATTTACAACGGGGAATGTCCTCGTAACCTAAAAGACAAACGTATTGTTCTTTTGGACTTAACATCAATTGTTGCCGGTACAAAGTATCGTGGACAATTTGAAGAACGTATGAAAGTGATTATTGAAGAGTTGAGTGAGAATCCTGACATTGTAATCTTTATTGATGAAATCCACACATTGGTAGGTGCTGGTAATTCATCAGGTTCAATGGACGGTTCAAACATTTTCAAACCAGCTCTTGCTCGTGGTGAAATCCAATGTATCGGAGCAACCACTTTGGATGAATACCGTACAAACTTTGAAAAGGATGGAGCTCTTGAGCGTCGTTTCCAAAAGGTTGTGGTTGATTCTCCAAATAAAGAAGAAACCCTGAAGATTATTACCAACGTAAAAGACAAGTATGAAGAATACCACAAAGTAACATACTCACCTGAAGTATTGGAAATGTGTGTGAGCTTGGCTGACCGTTACATTACTGACCGTGAGTTCCCTGATAAAGCATTTGATATCATGGATGAGGTTGGTGCTCGTTCTCAGGTGGAAGTTAAAGTTCCTGAATCAATTGAGATTCTACGTCAAAAGGCCAAAGAACTTCAACAACAAAAAATCAATGTTGTTAAGTCTCAACAATTTGAAGAAGCCGCGGCTATTCGTGATAAAGAAAAGAAATTGTTGGACCGTTTGGAACTTGAAAAGAGAAAGTTTGAAGAGGAACAAGCGGCAAACCGTAAAGAGATTGACCCTGAGTTGGTGTTGACGGTTGTATCTTCAATGACCAAGATTCCTGTAAACAAATTGTCTACTGATGATAAAACATCTTTGGTTGGTTTGGAAAAATCTTTACAACAAGATGTAATTGGACAAGAAGAAGCGGTTACCAAAATTGCCAAAGCAATCCGTAGAAATCGTTTGGGTATCAAAGACCCAAATAAACCAATCGGTTCGTTTATCTTCTTGGGTTCGACAGGTGTAGGTAAAACTCACTTGGCAAAACAATTGGCTAAACAAATCTTTGGTTCGGTGGATAATCTTATCCGTGTGGACATGAGTGAGTACCAAGAGAAACATACCATCTCTCGTTTGATTGGTTCCCCTCCAGGTTACGTGGGTTATGAAGAAGGGGGACAGTTAACCGAACAGGTTAAGAACAAACCTTATTCAGTAATCTTGTTTGATGAGGTTGAAAAGGCAAACAAAGAAATCTTCCATACACTTCTTCAGATGTTGGATGAGGGTCACCTTACCGATTCTTTGGGTAGAAAAATTAACTTCAAGAATTGTTTGATTATTATGACATCAAACATCGGGGTCAAGAAACTTCAAGATTTTGGAACAGGTATTGGTTTCTCAAGTAACGCATATTCTAACGAAGAGCAGAAAAAAGAAATCTTGAAGAAGGAAATGAAAAACTACTTCTCACCTGAGTTCTTGAACCGTATCGATGATACAATCGTGTTTAATTCTTTGACTGAAGAATCCATCAAACAAATTGTTAATATTGAATTGACAAAGTTGATGAAACGTTTGGGTGAATTGAAACTTGTATTCAAGTTTGATGATAAGTTGGTATCACACATTTCCAAAGTTGGTTTTGATGATACCTACGGAGCACGTCCAATCAAAAGGGCTATTCAGGACCAAGTTGAAGATTTGATATCAGAAGAAGTCCTTAATGGGAATGTGGTTGAGGGTAAACAATATACCCTATCAATCAAGACTGATAAAGTGGTGATTAAATAAAAAATGGGGTCAATGACCCCATTTTTTTTATAAAGATATAAGAATAAAAAAAGGGTCGTTAGACCCTTTTCTTTTATACATACCATCTACTTTTCATGAATTCTTTATCGAACTCATATTTATGTTTTTCATAACCAAGTTTTTCAATCATGGCATATGCTGTTTTGATTGAGTTTTCCAAATCGTCCACAATGACATATTCACTTGGTCTGTGGTAGTTGTAATAACCACAAGAAATGTTGATACAAGAGAAATCAAATTTCATCTTCAACTGAGATACATCAGTGTATGGGTGAACCATATATTGACGAGTCGGCATATACTCTTCCAACACCTTGTCTACAATATTGAAGAACTCACTGTCACGGTTAAACAAACGTACACCAGAACAAACCTCAGTAACCATGTAGTTTTCGGGTGCGTCTAATTGGATTGCGTAAGCAACATCACCAAAGAAATTTGGGTCGGCTTTACGAGAACCCCAACATCCTGTTTCTTCACTTACAAAGAATGCCGCCTTAACGTGTGGTAAATCCAAAAGTGCCGACATTGCACCAAACACACCACATTTGTCATCACCACCAATACCTGTTGGATTTCCTTCAGTTGTATAACCTTTAAGTGCGATTTTAAGATTACCCTCATAATCGGGCAGAGTTTCCGTGTGAACCACGATTTCATTCATACCGTGTACGGTATCGGTATGAGCAACCATACATGGATAAAGTTTTTCTTCAAAACCTTCACTGGTTTTGGTTGCGTAAATGTTCATCATTTCATCCACAACAAATGGGATGTTATTTTCCGTAAGCCACTTGGAAATAAATTCCACCATATATTCTTCATGGTACGTGGCAGTTGGAACGCTGAGAACTTGTTCGAGTAAATCTAATCTATTCATTGTACCACAAAGATACAACAAAATTTTTACTTATCAAAAAAGTTGTAGATTATAAATAAAATCTTTGAATTTTTCAAATGGTAATCTCATTTTTTTGAAATTCCCTGGGTCTTCCACATTTTGTATTGCAAATGTAACCCTATCATCTTCCATGTCCAAATCGGTAATTTTTACATTATATCTATCATCACCTGGCATTACAAACCAATTATCAAAACCACCTAACTTTTTGATAAAATCAAAATGGTCAATGTAATCACCTGATAAATTTTCATTCTCATTAATAAACTCTTCCATATTATCTAACAACCTTTCAATTGAGTTGTAAGTATTGGTATACTCATGGTCTGAGTTTCTAAATTCATAAATATTATCAGCAATTTCTGGTGGTTGAATACCCTCAACTTGAGCAATTTTTCTCAATAAACCATGAATTGTTAAATTAAAATTTGGATTATATTTCTTATAAGCCTTTATAAGGTTATCCAAACTAACTTGTTTTCTATAGAAAGTTCCTGTCATTGGTAATCCGTATTCCGCAAATATATTTGTATAATTATTTTCCAAATATTCTACAATACTTCGTTCAGTGTCTTGGTTCATATCATACGTATATTCTGAAATAATATTACTAACTTCCCTATCAAATGATACACTTAAAAATTCTGCAACTTGTGGACCACATTTATCATCGTAGTTACGATTTTTTAATTCTAATGAACATTCGTACAACTTTGGGTTAATAATCTTCATATATTTTTGAAGTCTAACCATTTGTTCATCATCAAAATTACTAAACATATAACCTTCTTTCCAATCTTCTTCAGCAGTGTATTCATCAAAATAATCACCTGAACTATATGATGATAACGCCATATCCAAATACATTCTATCACCATCACCCTCGTTCCAATCAAATATATCAAAATAATCTTGATTTCTAAGATTAAAATCTAAGTTTAAGGTGACATTGTCATCACTATCTCTATCGTAACTATATATTAGTGGGTCAACAGTATCGGCATTCCATCTTGAAATAGTTCCGTTTTTAATATCTTCAAACCCCGTTTTTACTTTTCCACCACCCAATATTTTTTCGTAAACAAAATCCTCCACTTCAGGATAAACATGGTATAAAAAATCTATTGAGTGTTCTTTATCGGCAGCGTCAAATACACTTGGGTCTCTATCTTTAACATATAAAGCAACTTTTTGTCTTCTATTTGATTTATCAATAAAATAATAAAGTTTTCCTTCTTTGGTGTACTTGTTAAAATAATCAGGTTGTTGACCTGCGGTACACCAACGAGTTCCCGCACCAAAATAACAAGATGCGTTATGTGTTAAGGCTCTAATCACCAATACATCACCACTTTCAAACACTCTGTCAGCTTGTTTTTTGGCTTCACGTTCTTGCTCCTTTTTAGATGAAATCATCGATAAGGCTTGTGTTAAATAACCCAACGTACTTAGATTGTATGAATTAATATCTTTGGGGGCTTTCATTACTGAATCCAATTTTGGAAATGCTCTTGATTCAACACCATCCCACAATTGTTTAACAGAACCTATTACTTCAGGTGTAATTCTGTCATTGTATTTGGAAAATAATTTAAGTCGACTTATTAATAGATTGATAAATTCATCAATACCCATAGTTTGGTCAATCAAATATTTTCTGGTTTCGTTCTCAACAAATTGAATAAACTTGGTTCCCAAACTTGACGTAGCATCAAAAATTTTGTCAATCATCTGACCATCATCAGAAGATGTAAACATTTCTTTTACTCTTTTGATGGCATCTTCTTTCTTACCTTCCTGTAAAAATATTTTGTACATTTCTTATAAATAGTTGTGTAGATTAAAAAATGGTTGTATATTTGTATAAGAAAGGAAGACAAACTATGAAAAACATCATCACCACCATCGCAATGTTCATCTTGACTATCACCGCTCAAGCACAAACCATCACTACTGATTCTTTTTATCAGTTCACTCACGATACTACCATCTCAACTTTTGACGCATCTGAGAAAAACCAATGTAAAAATATTGGTTGGGTTGTTGGAAAAACTAAGTATGAGATTTTTGAAGATAGTAAAACTATTATCATTACCTATGTTAAAGATGGCGTTGAGACTGTAAACTACTTGGCGGTAACTAAAATTGTCAAAGAGGGTGTTGCAAAACAATACTATGTAAGTACTGAAGATGGTTTTAATGGTGATATCATCTTGACTAAAGATGCTGACCACAAACAAGATATGGTTGTTTCTCGATACATTCTTGATGGAAAAATGGTAGTAAACGAATCATACGTTAACTAATCAAAATTATGGTAAAATAAAAAAGGGACTATTAAGTCCCTTTTTTTATTATTTATATTTTTTTACAATTATGAATATTGAACACCTAAATCATCCAAATATTCTTTAGCCATTGCTCTAACATTTTCACCTCTAGCACCATATGCTGTCAATCCTTGAAGAGCTTTGTCATATCCGTAATTCATAATACTTTTGATTCCTGTATATAATGCATTCATAGCAGCACTATTAGCGTTACTACCAGTACCCATTATGTTAGTAGCATTTGGTGTGTCAGGAGTAATTGTTGACAAATCAACAACACCAGCCATCTTACCATAAGATGTGTTTAATAAAAATTTAACAACTTTGTCATACTTTGCAGAATCATTTTGTGTTCTCAAAAAAGCCATTTGACCTGTTTTAGGGTCTTTTGAAGGTGTTGGAAATGAACTTTGTACTTTAGATACAATTGCTTGGTCTACTTTTGGTTTTCCCATTACATTTGATTGAGGAGCAACTTGGGTTCCCATAGCCTGTTCTTTAGTTTCCATTTTTTTAATTTTCAAACCATTTTGTTCACCACCAAAGGCAACACCCATGTATTGTTCTTCAATAACACGTTTTACGATTTTTTCTAAATCAGATTCAGTTAATTTGATTACTTTTTTCATATCTTCTTTTTTTGTTTTATCTTCTTTTACTGAAGAAACAGGTTTTTTATTTTCATATAAATTTTTTGCAGTCTCGTGAAGATTCAAAATTCTATTTTTTTCGTCTTCATTCAATAAAATTGATTTTTTCATACTTATTTTCATTATAAATAGTTGTATAGTTAAAAAAGTATATTTATATTTGTAGAAAGTTCTTTGAATTATGGGGATGACATGGAATCGACAGGTATTGTTGATTGATGGATGCACGTATGAGCTGAAATAACTCATTAAAAACTGGTTCAAAAAATTAGACGGCAACGTTTTAGACAAAATGGCGACTATCGGATTAATCCGTGAAAACGCTTCTGTAGTAGCCTAATCGCTATTACAACTCAGGTCGGGAGACATTAACCTAGGAACAGAAGTCTTTAGAGGTGTGGTTTCTATCTTAAAAGAAACAAGTGGAGGATTAGTTCTCAGTAAACCGAACCACTATAAAATAAGGGAATTGTGAATTTCGGAGTGTTAGCAAACACTGACCTAAACGTGTAGTATCTATCGGTTGAGGTAGTCTGGACGAGGGTTCGATACCCTCCATCTCCACTAAAAACAAATAAAGTGGTCAATTTAGACCACTTTATTTTGATATTTTTTTATAAAAAATTTTTTACAAACAACCAACCCAATGAATGAATTGTGTTTTGTGGTGTTTTCTTAAAATACCTGCAACATGTTCAGGATTCATTTTCTTAGAACCTTTCAAAAACTGTTTCAAATCATCAACAGCTCTTTGACCATCAGCATCTTTCTCTTTTAACAATAATTCAACCAAAGATACCAATGCACCTAATTCACTTTTTGGACCACCAAAACAACCTTTTGGTAATGGAATTTCTTGTTCTTTTTTATTCTTTCCTTCGGCTTCATTGATATAGTTGTTCAAACCTTCTCTAATAAGTGTTTTAATATCTTTCATATCCTATAAATACAATAATGTTAGAAAAAAATTAGTCCTTCTATTGTCAGTAACATATTTATTGACTATAATTAAAATTCAAAGATAAAATAATCAAAAACAAATTATGAAAAAGTACATTTTAGGTTTAGTAATGATGACAATGTTGGTTGCTTGTTCAAGCCAAGAAACCGAAACAACTAAATGCGATTCAACTTGTGTTGATTCACTTAAGAGTGATTCTACTATGGTAATTGCAAAAGATTCAGTTAAAGCTGATTCAGTTGTTGTTGAGAAGAAATAATTGACACGGTAATCATTAACAAAAAACCCCTCGATTGAGGGGTTTTTTTATTTTAACAGTTGTTTAATTCGTTCAATATCTTCAAGAATTGGTTTTGGTATTTCAGATTCTTTTTGTGGTTCTGACAAACCTTTTAATGATGCTAAATTAGCTATTGGAGTATACCCTTTCATAAATCCTCTCATAATTTTATCTACAACATTTCCTGCAGAATCAGTACTATCTCCTTCAGGTTTTTTTCCTGAATCTTTATCTGTAGATGATGCTAAAGCTGCTGCCCCACCAATTAGTGTACCTTTTAAGTATGGTTCAGGGTCAATTGGTTTTTGACCGTAATCTAATAATTCAAAATGTAAATGAGGTCCTGTAGCTCTACCTTTGTTTGGGTCATTTTCTCCACCACCAGCTTCACCAATTTTTTCACCTTGTGAAACCGTTTCATTTGCAACCACATATCTTTTTCTTAAATGAGCATATCTGGTATAAAAAATTTTACCATCAATATCATGTTTAATTAAAATTTGACCACCATATCCTTGTGGGTCAGTTGTATCATCAGATTTAATTACAACACCTGGTAAAGCTGCAACTATACGGTCACCAGAATCGGCTTTTAAGTCAATTCCTTTGTGTCTGGCGTTGTTTCTCATACCAAAGGCTGAGGTACTCTTAAAGTTCTCTCCCGATACGGGATACGTCATTTCCATATTAATAAATATTACGTAATGTTCTTTCGGATAAATTCATCAATTTTATTGATGTCATCACCCACACCTTTAATTGTTATCCCACTGTTAGGTTCAGGATAGTAAACCAAAAGTTGTTCGTTTAGATGGTAAAATAATCCATCGTCAATTCTATCACCGTTATGGTTTATAACGGATTTAACAAAGATATCTTTGTTCTTTCTTTTGAATCCAAGTTTTAATAATCCTTCAACAAAATCTTCAACTTCTAAATCCAATTCATCATCAAAATCAATATCCCAAAATTCAATCATGTTAAAAATGGTCTTAAAGAGTTAGCATCATCAAAGAGTTGTTTTTTGAATTCATCTTTGAATTTACCATCGTGCACATCGTTTAGTTGTAAATCTGAGAATACCCAAGATAAACACATAACACCAATCAATCTTTTTTCTGAATCATAAATTGGTACACCGGAATGAGCATAATTGCCATAATTCTTTAATAAACTTTTTTCAGGTAAATCACTCACCTGTGTATCAATATCGGTATAAAAACAACGGTTGTTAATTATTTCGGTAAAATACCAACTGTGATTTGAAATTAAAATATTTTGAAATCTTTCTGAAAATTTTTCTAACCCATCAGAACACCTTTCATATGTGATGGATGCTTTTTGCATTGGTATTTGAGTGTAAAAACTTCCACCATTGTGAAATTGAATAATATAAACTCTATCTGAATTAAATTTTCTTCTAATTTCTCTTAATGTAAAATGGACAAGTTCGTCTCGTTGGATTTGTTCCATTAGCTTTCCACGACTTTTTTCTTCCTTATTTTTTTCAGAAGTTTTCCTAAAATAACCTGCCGTAACTAACGCAACAACAACAGAAGCAATTGCCGTTATTAAGGTTTGTAATACTGTTGACCATTCCATTGACAATAAATACAAAAAAACCTGATATAAATCAGGTTTTAAGACATTTTATTCTCCACTTGGAGTAAATAACCAAAATACAAAATAAGTAATTATGATTGGAAATGGACTAAAAATTAAAGCCGTGAATAATGCTCGAACAAAAATTGGGTCAATATCAATGTGGTATGCAATACCAGAACATACACCACCAATAACTCTATCAATCTTTGGTCTATATAATTTTGGTTTCATTTGGTGGACCCTGTAGGGCTTGAACCTACGACCTACTGATTATGAGTCAGCCGCTCTGACCAACTGAGCTAAGGGTCCGATTGTTACACAAATATACGGAAAAAAATCAATCCCACCAAGCCTCAATTCTTTCTTCCATAATTTTGAATAAAAGTTTTCGAGCCTTTAAGTGACGTTCCATACCCATAGCTAAAGCAAGTCCTGTATCTGTATGCACGTATGTTTTGTATTTGTCAGATGATAAAACCTTCTTTTTTGTTTTTGGATATAAAGCATAATACTTATCAATATTATTTTCAGTCACAGTACTTTTATATTCAAATTTATCAGTGTTTGAGATAGGTATTAAATCAAACTCCAAATTAACATAATCAGTATACTCCATTTGGTAATAATCATCCTGAATTCGTGTAATTAATTTTTCACAAATTCTAATGTATTTGACCTCATCTTCCCAACCAACAAAACGTTGTTTTTCCTCAAAGTAATTTGCGGTGTTTTTAAGTTTGAACTTTAATGTCTCAAAAATAAAATGGTCATCCCAATCCCTATCTCTCCATATTACCCAAAACCATTTGTATAGGTTCTGAACCCCATATTTAATGTATTTGTGTTGGTATGGCAGTTCCCATTTTACCCATCTGTAAAGTTTCCAATACCATTCGTTATATTCTGTCCTCATAATTATAATTTTAGTAGACGAGAAGGGACTTGAACCCCCAACCTTGATGATATAAGCATCCTGCTCTAACCTGTTGAGCTACCCGTCCAAATATTAAACAAATAATATGACATCACCTGATATATTGTCCCATTCGTCTTCAATATATTCTTGATGTATGTTATCTGTTATTGGTTCGGGATTTGACCAATCACGGTGTGCCACAACGTTATCAACGTCAGAAGTGTGTAAAGTGTCTTGTGAAGTAACGTTCGGGTCCATGATTATTGTGTTTTGGAGCCTGAAGACGGACTCGAACCGCCAACCCCCTGATTACAAGTCAGGTGCTCTACCAATTAAAGCTATTCAGGCATTAGTATTAATATATATTACATTCTTTGTTTTTTGTAAATATAAGTGATGGTATCACCAATATTATATTTTTTCAAAGAAGTAAACTCACTGCTGTCGGACATGAAATACTTGTACTTCCTGTCAAGTTCAATTGTGCTGTGAGGTGGCAATTGAACCATTGAATCAATAACGAACTTTTCAACAACATCACCTTTTTCAATCAAAGGTTTTTGTTTACATCCTTCTAACATAGTGGCAAGAATACAACATAGAACAATCCATAATAGGAAGTAAAAACGTGGGTCTTTGAATAGTTTTTTCATAGTACAAAGGTAGTTAAAATTTTTGATATATTATAATTTTTTTGTCGGGATGGCAGGATTCGAACCTGCGAGTTCTCCTGCTCCCAAAGCAGGCGGGGTGACCTGGCTCCCCAACATCTCGAATTTTGCGGTCCAGAAGGGTTTCGATCCCTCTACTTCTGCGTGACAGGCAGATATGATAGCCACTTCACCAATAGACCTTAGTTGTCAGAGATGGAATCGAACC
>JACCDJ010726633.1_pt1 | contig 17932 bp, 12 predicted proteins | sample 7444481 | NCBI WGS metagenome assembly JACCDJ01 (sample SAMN15323435, study PRJNA562643) | freshwater metagenome | isolation source: river surface water | place: USA:Blue River Watershed | collected 2017-08-15 | reverse complement strand
TTGTTGTTACTTTAGTACATGTTCTTCAACAACAAAATGGAAAGTATGGTGCAGCAGCCATTTGTAATGGTGGGGGTGGTGCAAGTGCAATGATTATAGAAAAGTGTTAGTGCTTTCATGAAGTACTAATGAGACCGGCTACAACTAATCATTGGGTAGATAGGTATCGGTAATTTTCAGCAATGGATCTTTACACACCTGCTTGTTCTACCAATTCATCCATCATGATTCCATAATGGCTTTCGTCATAGATGCATTCCCCATTTTTTATTAAAATGACCTGGGGAGATTCATGATGTACCTGGAAGGTTTCTGCAATGGAATTAGATATACTTCTATAAGACAACAAATCCAAGTAATAAAAATCAATTGTTTCTGGAGCTGCTGCTCGTTCAAATCTATCCAATGCCATTTTGGAAATACTACAAGTAGTACTATGCTTAAAAATAACCTGTGGTTTACTTTCTGATGCTGTTCTTATGCTGTCCAGTTGTTCTACATTAGTAAGTGGGATCCAATTCATAAAATGATTATTTTTTTCAAAATTATAGCATTTCAAGCTATTATTTTATCCTATTATACACAAATTACTTATCAATAATGTTTAACTTTATAGGATAAACTACTTTATGTCTTTAACCCTTTCTCGTCCTATTTGTTTTATAGATTTAGAAACAACTGGAATTAATGTTAGCACGGATAGAATTGTTGAAATTGCAATTGTTAAAATTGGGATTGATGGTACCAAGCAAGTAAAAAGAAGGTTGGTAAATCCGGAAATGCCAATTCCTAAAGCAAGTTCTGATGTACATGGAATAACGGATGAAATGGTAAAAGAAGCTCCTAGCTTTAAAGTCATCGCCAATGAGATTAAGCAGTTTATCGAGGGATCGGATATTGGTGGGTATAATAGTAATCGTTTTGATGTGCCCATGTTAAATGAAGAGTTTTTAAGAGCAGGCATTAGTGTTGATATTGAAACAAGAAAATTATTAGATGTTCAAAAAGTATTCCATATGATGGAACAAAGAACGCTAAGCGCAGCTTATCAATTTTATTGTCACAAAACACTTGAAGATGCCCATTCTGCTGAAGCAGATGCTACAGCCACCTGGGAAATTTTAGAAGCCCAAATTCAACGTTATCCTCAAATCGGAAATACGGTAGAATCAATCGTGAAATTTACTGGGGAGGATCATATTATTGATTTTGCACGCAGATTAGTATACGAGAATGGGATAGCTGTATTTAATTTTGGAAAGCATAAAGGGAAGCCTGTGGTACAAGTATTAAAAGAAGAACCACAATACTATGATTGGATGATGAAAGGGGACTTTGCTTTACATACCAAGCAGAAATTAACAGAGATTCTGAACAAATCTATATTAAACAAATAATTCATATATTTATTGTACTTTTAAATACTAAACAATCCCCCTCATCCTGGTGAAAAAAATTGTCCTCATACCAACTTACAACGAAAAAGAAAACATCGAGTCTATTATTGCTTCGGTATTGTCCTTTGAGTCTAATTACCATGTACTAGTCATTGATGATGGATCTCCCGATGGAACTGCTAATTTGGTTAGAGGTATCATGCAAAATCATCCAGAACGCGTTTTTATAGAATGCAGATCTGGTAAATTAGGTTTAGGGACGGCATACATACACGGATTTAAATGGGCATTGGCAAGGGGGTATGATTATATTATAGAAATGGATGCCGATTTTTCACACAATCCCAATGATTTAGATCGCTTGTGTGCTGCATGTGATGCAGGTGCTGATGTGGCTGTAGGCAGTAGATATGTTAAAGGTGGGGCAACTGAAAACTGGCCCTTAGATAGAAAAATATATTCCCAAGGAGGCTCTGCATATACCAGAATTATCACAGGTATCCCCGTAAAAGATCCTACCGCAGGTTTTGTATGTTACAAAAATAAAGTATTAGCCACCATGAACTTAGACCATATTAAGTTTATTGGATACGCTTTTCAAATTGAAATGAAATTTGCTGCCTGGAGATTAGGGTTTAAAATTACAGAAGTGCCTATCTTGTTTATAGACCGCAAAATTGGTGTAAGTAAGATGTCAAAGGGCATTATCAAAGAAGCCATTTTAGGCGTACTTAATATGCAATGGCTATATGTTACCGGCAGATTCCTGAAATTAATTCGCAAATAATTTACTGTACAATGCTTAGGATTTTAGAATTCTAAGATAAACCCAAATGTTGGGGTAATGAATACTTGATTGTTGTCAAACAATACAGGCAACGCATTAGATCCATCTTTTTTAACTGCTTGTCCATCGTTTGTTTTAAAGGTTCCATCTGAATTAGCTGAGAAAACATAAAATGGAGGAGCCACTGATTTTGCACCATAGAAATTAGTGATGTCAATGAAACAGTCTAGGGTTGTTTTCTTAAAGTAGTATTTCTTATCAACTCGTAAATCTGCAGAATGAAAAGCTGTATTCGTTAGCGTATTTAAATTGTTATAATCTAATACCCCAACACCAAGGGTTGCAAAATTGATTTTACTCAAATTCATATCATATGGGGTGTAGGGAGTGCCACCTTGGTATCTATACTTTATTCCCAATTCCCAATTCTTATTGAATTTATAACCACCAGTCATACTTAGTAAATGCGTGTTTTGCCATGAACTCGGAATGTATTTTCCAGATGCATTGCTGTATTCACTCTTGAAGAAACTATAACTAACAATCCCAAAAAAACGATCTGTTAATTTTTGCTGAGCAAATAATTCAAATCCATAACTTCTTCCAAGGCCTGAAGTACTGATAGGTTCATTGCCAAGAATATTAAAGTCTGCTCCTAAATTACTAAGGCTAACTCCTTTATTGATACTAATGGGAACATGCTCATACTTTTTATAGAATACTTCTGCTGTAAATCGGTTCGCATCAGAGGGAATGTATTCTAGTCCGACAACATAGTGTAAGCTAGAAGTGTAATTGGCAGTTTTATTTACTGCCATTCCTGTACTGTCTTTGTATCCAAGAGAAGTATTTGGAGGTAATTTAAAGTATTTTCCAATGGATGCATTTAAGCTCCATTCATTACTGATAACATAACTTAAACTCACTCTTGGTGATAACCTTTTCAATAGTTCAGCGCCATCATTGGTATAGGAGTTTCCATCTACTCTTAAACCCGCACTAATACCTAGTCTATTGTTAAATGCTTTTTTCCCAACTTGGAAAAAAGCGCCATACTTATTATAATTTAACTGATTATTATATTGAATACTTAATGGATTGCTAGGTGTACTCATACCGCCAAGGGTCGTCAAACTTCTATATTGTAATAATTGGTAGGTACTATTATCGTATTGAATGTTTTGAAGATTTACACCTGTTGTCCATTTAAATCCCACAATGCTCTTGGTGATATCCCATCTAAGGTTGTTGCCTGATTCATTGGAAGTATAATCAAGTGTTTTTTCTCCTTTATCAGGACCTAGATTATTTTGAAATCTTTCATTTAAATTATTCAACTGGTTCCTACTAATACTCAAATTCCAAAAACCTCTATCAATTAGTTTCTTTAATGAAACGCCAACAGTATAATTCCATTGATTAATCGAAGGCCCTGCATTTAAAGCGTAAATTTTTTCTGGGGTTGCTTTTTTAGGAGCTGCAAAAGCAAATTCATCAATAGCACCTACACCTAAGAAGGTGAGGGTAGTTTTCGGATTGATCGTATGGGTTATCTTATATTGAAAGTCCCAGAAATTAGGTCTTATGGGTAAATCCAGGGCTTTAAATAAAAACTGTAAATAACTTCTTCTAGCGGATAATAAATAAGTTGTTTTTCCTTTTCTTTGTAGTGGACCTTCTAAAGTTAGCGCCATCTCTGTGGCACTTAAACGTATATTACCTTGTACTTTATCTGCATTTCCTTTCTTTTGTTTGAATTCAAATACGGAAGATAAGGCATTGTCGTATTTGGCATCAAAAGCAGAGGAAGATAGTTTTACTTCATCTATAAAGGATACGTTCAGGATTCCTTGTGGACCGCCTGCACTTCCTTGTGTTGTAAAATGATTGATGACTGGAATTTCAATACCATCCAGATAAAATACATTCTCATTGGGAGCACCTCCACGTACAATAATATCATTTCTAAATCCCGCCCCTGTACTTGCTGATCCAGTTACTCCTGGCAAGGTTTGAACTACTTTAGAAATATCAAAATTTCCACCAGGATTCGATTTGATTTCCTCAGCGGTTAGTTTTTGTATACTCAAGGGTGTTTCTAAAGTTGCTGCTCGTACTGATTTTTTATTTGATCCTACCGTAACTGCCTTAAGGCTAAAATCTTGCGGAATTAATTCTATACTATTACTTGTAATATTCCCTGAGCTTACAATAACGTTGTATAAATTATAAGGAAGGCTTCCTAAAGAGATCACCGTAATTTGATATTGTCCAGTTGGGATATTTCTGAATGCATATTTACCTAAACTATCCGAGGTGGTTACATAGGTAGTATTGATCAATTTCACGGTTGCTCCTGAAATGGGCTTCTGGGTATTTTTGTCTATAATTTCTCCATTTAATCCCCCCGTTTGTTGGGCAAAACCAAGATTTTGTAAACAAATTACCAATCCAATTATATAAAATAGCCTCATAATCAATAACATTTTAATAAATTACATAACAATTATTAGATTAAAAAGTTGACTAATTTATATAATAAATTTTTAATATGAAAAAAGGACTCTTAGCTTGTTTTGTGTTGGTAACAACAACGGTAATGGGACAAAAAAAAGTATTAGACCATACTGTTTATGATGCATGGCAATCCATTAAAGAAGTGGTAGCGCATCCACAAGGTGAATTTGTAGTTTATAATATTACCCCTCAAGAAGGAGATGGTGTTTTGGTCATTAGAAATCTTAAGGCAGGGTCTGATTTAAAAATTGAACGTGGCACTAAGCCAGTTTTTTCAGAAGACGGCCAATTTTTAATTGCTAAGATTAGTCCTTTATTTGCCGAAATAAGAAAAGCAAAAATTGACAAAAAGAAACCCGATGAAATGCCAAAAGATAGTATGGTCATTGTGCATTTGAAAGAGAATCGTATAGAAAAAATTCCTGCTGTAAAAAGTTTTCAAATAGCTGAACATGGTAATGGGGTTTTGGCTTATTTGAAAGATAAGAAAGGCGATATTAATAAAGAAGGGTCTGAACTTATTTTAAGAGATTTAAATTCAAATACCAATCATAGCTATAATAATATAGCCTCCTATAGTCTACACCCAAAGGCTTTAGGTTGTGTTATGTACCAAGTAAAGAGTAAATCTAACCCTGCAAAAGTATTATTAGTCACTATCGCTGATTCTGTTGGCAAAGTAATTAGTAGTCATTTTAATTCTGCAACTGGATTTTGTTGGGATGAATCTGACAAACAATTGGCTTATTTAATTGAACAAGACAGTACAGACAAGGCGCTCCAAAAAAATTATACTTTAGCTTTTTACAAAGCGGATGCTGATACCGCTTCAAGAATTGTAAAAAGAACACATCCTGATTTGCCAGCCCAATACACCATTGGTGGAGATCGTAAATTACAATTTAGTAAATCTGGAGCTCATTTAGAGTTTGGTATACAGCCAATATTGCCAGTAAAAGACACTAGTTTGCCTGAATTTGAGCGTGCAAGTTTAGATATTTGGCATTATGAGGATGCAAGTTTACAACCTATGCAGTTAAAGAATTTAGATGCAAGTTTAAAAAGTACAGAAACCGTACTTTATCATACTCAAAGCAATTCCCTAACTTATTTAGGAAAAATAAAAGAACGTGATTTGATGTCTACTAAAGAAGGAGATGGATTACTTTCTTATGCAATTTTGGATTCAAATTACGCCCTTGCTAGTCAATGGCAGGGCTATAGTTTAAAAGATATATATGCGATACATAACGAGAATGGTAAAAGAACATTAATTCAAAAAGCCTGGAAAGGAAATTTAATGTCAGCCGCTTATGATGGCACTAAATTGGTGTATTATGATGAAGCTCGAAAAAAATACATGGCCTATGATGCAATTTTAGGCAAACAAATGCAAATAGCTAAAGACATTAAGTATTCATTATATGATGAAGAAAATGATGTGCCTGACGATCCCAATGCCTATGGTATTGCAAAATGGATGGATGATAATCAACATTTGATCGTTTATGATCGATATGATTTATGGCTAGTTGATGCGAATGGAATAAAGCCATCTATTGCTTTGACAAATGGAAGAAAGAACAAAACAATTTATCGTTTTGTGGAAACAGATAAAGATAGAAATACCCTTAGCTCCACTTCTGCCATTTTATTAAAAGGGTTTAATGAAAATAACAAAACGGAGTCTTTGGTTCACTTACAATTAGGATCCAATCAAAGTTTTGAAATTAATAATTTGCCAATGCATTATACTACTATTGTAGGGGCCAAAAATACCAACACCATCGCTGTTTTACAAGAAGATGAAAAAACAGCACCCAATGTTTATGTATATACCTTAGATAGAGTAAAACAAAATCCTAATCCGCTTTCTAGTATCAATCTACAACAAGCTAATTACAATTGGTTACGTTCTGAAATTGTTAAATGGAAAGCCTATACAGGAAAGACGGCTGAAGGAGTTTTGTATACCCCAGAAAACTTTGATGCCACTAAAAAATATCCTATGATTGTTTATTTCTATGAAAGAAATAATCAAACGGTACATAATTATATTCCCCCAGCACCAACGGGTTCAAGATTAAATATTTCATTTTTTGTGAGTAGGGGGTATGTTGTTTTTGTTCCAGACATTTGGTATAAAAAAGGATATCCTGGACAAGGGGCTTATGATTATATCTTAAGTGGTACTAGGGCAATGATCCAAAAAGGATTTATTGATAGTACCAAAGTGGGTTTACAAGGTCAAAGTTGGGGTGGGTATCAAATTGCCTATTTAATCACAAAAACGAATTTATATGCGGCAGCTTGGGCAGGAGCACCTGTTGTGAATATGACCAGCGCTTATGGTGGAATTAGATGGGGTACAGGTATGAATAGACAGTTTCAATATGAGAAAACGCAAAGTAGAATTGGGGCAAGTTTATGGGAACGCCCCGATTTATATATTAAAAACTCACCGTTATTCTCTTTGCCAGCGGTAACTACTCCCTTGGTCATTATGAGCAACGACGCAGATGATGCAGTGCCTTGGTATCAAGGAATTGAATATTTCACAGCCATGCGTAGATTGAATAAGAAAATGTGGATGTTAGTTTACAATAATGAAGCTCATAATTTAATTGAACGTAAGAATAAAAAAGATATACAAATTAGAGAGCAACAGTTCTTTGATCATTATCTACAAGGAGCACCGATGCCAACTTGGATGAGTAAAGGGGTGCCAGCCATTATGAAAGGACGTGATTGGGGATTACAATAAGTTCCTACTTTATACATGTATTTAAAAATAAAAAGCCCTTGAATCATCAAGGGCTTTTTTATAGGTTGTAAGTTCTATAATTGGTTGTTAAACGTATTGGAACCATTGTCTATTAGGATCCCAACTTTCAAATGTTTTAGCAACTGCTGACAAAAATTGTGAACCTATAGCCCCATCTACAATTCTATGATCGTAGCTCATTGACAAATACATCATGGAGCGAATAGTTATAGCATCACCTTGTGGTGTTTCTATAACGACAGCACGTTTTTTTATGGCGCCTAAAGCGAGGATAGCAACCTGTGGTTGGTTAATAATGGGGGTTCCCATAATACTGCCAAAGGTACCAACATTGGTAACGGTAAAAGTACCCCCTTGGGTATCCTGTGGTTTTAATTGATTGTTTCTTGCAGCATTGGCTAAACCATTCACTGCTTTACTTAATCCAACAATACTTAATTGGTTGGCTCCTTTAATTACAGGTACAATTAAATTTCCTGTAGGTAGGGCAGTAGCCATTCCAATATTGATATCTTTTTTATAAACTATCTGGTCGTTTTGTAAACTACAATTTACAATTGGGAATTGTTCTAGAGCAGCAGCAATACCTTCTAAAAATAGAGGGGTAAAAGTCAATTTAGTGCCTTCTCTTTTTTCAAAAAGAGATTTAACCTTATCCCTCCAAATAACCATATTGGTTACATCTGCTTCTACAAAAGAGGTTACATGTGGGCTAGTTTGCACACTGTCTACCATATGCTTGGCAATCAGTTTACGCATTCTATCCATTTCTACCAACTCTGTATTTCCAGTAACAATCACCTCTTCTGGATTGGCAATTTTAGCTATAATAGATTGACTACTAAAATTATTTTGGTCGTTTAATAATTGATCCAAACTTTTATTGGGCGTACTTGTTTGAGTGGCCACTACAGGTACAGGGATCGAAAGCGTTTCAGGTTTAGCGATGGTCGGCAAAGTCCCTGCTTTTTTTGCAGCTACATAGTTTAAGATATCTTTTTTAGAAACACGCCCTTGACTTCCAGTTCCGGTGATATATTGTAATTCATGCAATCCAACACCTTCGCTTTGTGCAATATTTAAAACTAGAGGAGAATAAAATTTTGCTTCCCCTGTCATTCCAGTATCCAAATTGTTTGCTTGAACCTGTATATTTTGTGGAGCTGGTGTAAAAGGCACTTCTTCAACTTCCTCCTTTATCTTAGTTGTAGGAATGGGTTCTGCTGAAACAATTGGAGTTGTTGCAGCAGCCTGTTGCACTACTTTGGATTCAGCAACAGGATTGGTAGTCTTTACAGATTCTCCAGCAGTTTCAATTCTTGCTATTACCGTCCCAATTGGAACAACAGCATTGACTTCAAATAAAATTTCTTTGAGGACCCCGCCTGCAGTACTAGGCACTTCACTATCTACTTTGTCAGTAGCGATATCCAATAATGTTTCGTCAAGTTGAATAGCATCACCTACTTGCTTATGCCATTTCAAAATGGTCGCTTCCATTATACTTTCACCCAGTTTAGGCATCACTAAATCAACAAGAGGCATATGGGGTAATTTTAGACAAATTTAAGACTAAATCTTATTGATAATTAATAACCTAAGTAAATTTATGGCTTGATTGGCAGTAACTTCAATATTCCGTAAACGATCAAATCTTAGGTAAAACACCTTTGAAACCACTTTTTCTTTATTAGCCACCCCAATCCAAACCATTCCTAGCGGTTTTTCGTCTGTTTGACCTGATGGCCCCATGATTCCGCTAACAGAAACAGCATAATCGGTATTCATTTTTTCTCTTACCGCTTTTGCCATTTGTTCAACAGCTTCTTGACTTACCGCGCCTACCGTCGTTAAAATGGATTCAGGTACATCCAGGAACTCCGTCTTAATTCTATTATCATAACTAATGATGCCCCCAGTATAAAATTGGGAGGAACCTCCATGTTTGGACAATAAATGCCCAATATAACCTCCAGTACAGCTTTCTGCGGTGGAAACCGTTTGGTTGCGCTCTTTTAATAACCTGCCTACCACTACTTCCATGTTTTCGTCCAAATCGGTAACTAAATAGTCTCCAACTGCTAATTTAAGTTTAGCAAAATGTTCTTCTATATTGGTTATCAAAGCCTTTTCATCTATTCCGGTAGCGGTTAATCTTAGACGAACCATGCCAAAATTGGGCAAATAGGCCAGCTTTATGTTGGAGGGCAATCCGTTTTCAAAATCAGCTATCATTTCGGCTAAATAGGATTCACCAAGTCCTGCAGTCAACAAGGTTTTATGTAGAATAGCTTGAGTAGTAAAATTCGATTGAATATGGGGAATAATATATTGGTCGGTAAGCCACCTCATTTCGTGAGGTACTCCTGGTAAAGAAAAAAAGTGGACTCCCTCTTTTTTAAATAACATACCAGGCGCTGTTCCGGTCTCGTTGAACAATACTTCACAAACATTCGGCACTTCTGCTTGTTTACGATTACGCTCAAGCATTGGGCGCTTGTATTTATTGACAAATAAGTCAGTAATATGATCTAATGTTGGCTGGTGAATCACCATTTGACCCCCAAAATATTCATTCAAAAGGGGTTTTGTGATATCGTCAGCAGTTGGACCTAATCCTCCTGTTAATATGATAATTTGACTTTCCGAAGCTGCACTATTCATTGCCTTAATGATGGACATTTTATCATCACCCACTGCAATTCTATTTTGTACAGATACGCCAATTTTATTAAGAGATTGTGCTATGTATGCACTATTGGTGTCAATGACTTGACCAATTAATAGTTCATCCCCAATGGTAATTATTGAGGCCTTAATTGAATTCATTAATGAAAAATTGATTAGGGTGCAAGTTAACCCAAAATAATGTAATTATAGGGTAGTTTCCTTAAAATAGGGAGCCAGCTTTTCCCTTAAAGAAAGGGGCATTTCGGCTCTTTTTCCCAGTTGGTTATCCATAAAATAGAGCTTCACCACCCCAATGGTGAGTAGCTTACCCTCTTCATTGTATATTTCTTGGTCAAATTGAATTCGATGATCCGTAGGGAGGGTTTTTATATAACTTTTAATGGTTAATAAATCATCGTATTTGGCTGGTCTGAGGTATTTAATATTCAGTTCTACAACAGGAAGCATAATTCCCATTTCTTCAATGGATTTATAACTAATCCCCAAAGATCTTAGACCTTCCACTCTGGCTACTTCAAAATACTGTGCATAATTGCCATAATAAACAACATTCATAGGATCTGCCTCGGCATACCTTACGCGAACTGTGGTGCTATATTCAAACATATTCTTTGGTTTTAAGATAATTGTTGACAAAATTAGTCAATCTATCTGTTTTTCCACAATAACTCTATTTAACCTAACGTTTTATAAAGAGGGCTTAATTTTAGGATATTAATAAACATAGTCATTATGTTCTCATTCAACAATGGTATATCGCGTCTATCCATACTGCTTTTACTAGTACTATTTAGTGCCAAAGTAAAAAGTCAGTCCTTTGATTTTAAACATCCCCAAAATCAACTCTTTGAGGAGGGCTTGTATGCTTTAAAGCAAGGGGATTCCCTTGCCGCTTTTCAACAAATCCAAGCTGCATATCAATTAAAACATACTCAAGAAGCTGTTGATTATTATTACCATGTGCTTAGTTTGAGTTTAGAAAAACCAATGGCCGACAAACAGGCACTGGATTGGTTTAGTAAAACAAGCAATAAAATTTATCAATCTAGGATTTCTTTCTATTTAGGTATCTATTATTTTAGACAACATCAGGATATGACTGCGCTTTCATCTTTTGAAAGAACCCATATTGATGATTTAGACAATGCAGAGATTCTGCAAATGAAGTATTTTCAAGGGTATCTTCATTTCAAAGCTGGTAATTGGGATAAGGCGACCAGTTTATTAAATGCAGTTAGACAAGTAAAAGAAAATCCTTATTACACCGACGCCAATTATTATGCTGCATTTATTTCTTTAGAAAGAAAAGAGTTTAAAGATGCTTTGAGTTATTTTCAAATTGCCTCTACTAATAAAGCATATAGCAAACTAACCCCTTTTTATATTAGTCAACTTTATTATTTTCTGGGTGATATTAATGCTGCTATGCGAAATTGCGAAACTGCATTGGCATCTCAGGGGCAGTTTTATGACATACAATTAAAACAATTGCTTGGTCATATGTTGTTTGAAAAGAAAGAATATGACAAGGCCCTACCTTATTTAGCGAGTTATTTAGCATTGCAACAAAAAGTAGATCCCCAAGACCTTTATCAATTGTCTTTCTGCTATTTTCAAGCACAGCAATGGGATAATGCAATTGATGGGTTTAAAAAATTAGCGAATGTAGAAGATTCATTAGGCCAAAATAGTATGTATTTATTAGCTACTTCTTATTTGAAAGTAAATAATAAAATAGGGGCTAAAAATGCATTTTTAATTTGTTCCTCCAAAAGCATAAATCTTTCACAAAAGGAAATCTCCTTATTTAACTATGGGAAGTTATCTGTTGAACTAAAAGATTATAGTAATGCAGTTTATGCATTAGATAAGTTTACAACTACCTATCCCAATTCAATTTATTTAGAAGAAGCCAAAACCTTATGGGTAACCTCCCTTGCGTTGAATAATAATTTCATTCAAGCGCTAGAAGCTTATGAGAGTGTAGAAAATCCTGGAATGGATTTGCTAAAATTATATCCCAATATCTTATACGGCCGATCTACTATCTATATTAATGAAGGTCAAATAGAAAAAGCCTATATATTACTAAATCAATTATGGAATACACCTTATAATGCTAAGGTATTACCATTAGCACAATTTTGGATAGGGGAGTTATCCTATAAAATGGGTAGAATTAATGAATCTATCGAATCCTTAGAAAAGTTTTTAAAGGATCCAGTTGAACAAGGAGAAGTTACCCAACGACACGCTAGATATACCTTAGGATATTGTTATTTGAAAAAGTCCAATTATAATAAGGCAAGTGAAAACTTTCAATATGTTTCCAATTATAATCACAGTAATAGGATAGAAGCTTATCAAAAAGATGCATTTGTTCGTTTGGCAGATTGTCAAATGATGAATAAACAATACAAGTTAGCGCTTCAATCTTTTCAGAAAATTATTAATGAGGAACCAGACTATAGAGATTATGCTTCTTTACAAAAAGCGATCTTACTGGGCGGAATGAATCAACTAGATGAAAAAATTAAAATCTTAAATGAGTTTGATACCCAGTTTGCAAATTCCATATACAAGGTAGATGCACTTATGGAACTGGCGGACACCTATACCAATCAAGAGCGTTTTCAAGAAGCAATTGCTCCTTTAACAAAGGTATTGCTTGATAAAAATGCGGGTAACTATTACCCACAGGCTTATTATAAACTGGGCATTGTTTACTTTAATTTAAACAACAACCAAGTTGCTTTGCAAACATTTAGAGATTTGCTAAGTACTTACCCCAAGTCAACGGAGAGTGAGAACTCTATTGAATTTGTTAGAAATATTTTTGTGGAAGAGCAAACTCCTGAATTGTTTGTTGAATTTATGAACAATTTCGGTATGCCACTTTCCTTGAATGAACAAGACTCTTTAACGTACAGGGCTTCCATTATTAAATATGATCAAAAGAAGTATACAGAAGCAGCACAAGGTTTCAGTAAATACCTTACCCAATTCCCAAATGGTAAATATCAACTTGAAGCTAATAATATTGTTGCAGAAATTGCATATGCACAACAACAATATGACACTGCAGTAGTATATTTTAGCAATGTTGCCAATCAGTCTCCCAATAAATATGCTGAAAGAGCCGCTTTGCTTTCTGCAAGACTCAATTATTTTAACCTAAAACGTTATGATACTGCCGAAAAATATTTTAATATTCTGGCATTAATTGCGACGCAACAAGAGAATAAGGCGGAGGCTATAAAGGGACTATTGAGGTGTCAATATAAGAACAAAAAATGGTCAGATTGTGCTAAGATTGCAACTCAAATTTTACAGGATAAATCTGCAGCAACAGACGATATACTCATGGCTAATATGGCATTGTACCATAATAGCATATCCAATAAGGACACATCTGGTGCCTTACAATTGTTGACTAAAGTCATTAAGAACAATAGTTCTCTGTTCACAGCTGAGGCTCATTTTTTACTTGCTAAACTTTATTTTGACGAGGGAAAATTAGCATTAGCAGAAAAAACTGCATTTGAGGTAATTCAAAAACAAGCCTCCTATGAATATTGGGTTACCAAAACCTATATCTTACTTGGAGATATTTATACAGCTCAAAAAGACAACTTCAATGCAATTGCAACATTTAAAAGCATTTCAGAAAATGCAACCATTGAAGAATTCAAATTAGAAGCAGCTGCAAAATTAAAGGCTTTGACAGATAATTCAAATCTAAAGTAACTACCACTATGAAATATTGTTTAAAATATAGCTTATTATTATTAATGTTTGGATTAATGTCTTCATCCATATACGCCAAAAAAAATACTAAAAAGCAAAAAACAACCCAATCCAGTAAAAAAAGTACTAAGAAAAAAACAAGCAAAAAAGCTAAGAAGAAAAACAACAATATAGCTAAAGTAAAAAGAGGTAAAAAACCTTCTGTAGCAAGTTATAATGAGGCTGCTTATTTGAATACTATATCAAAAAATGCTAGTGCCAATTTTACGCCTCAAAAAGTGGATTCAATTCCGGAGAAAGTGGTGACGATATTATCCGCGTTTAAGCCCCAATTGAAAAATCTTGCAAAAGTAAATTTCTCGAATGCAAGTGCTCAAACCGATACAACCACTGTTCAATTAAATTACCAGGTACCCAGTCAAAATTTATCATTTAGATATAAACCTATTACCCTTATCCCTAGATCTTATAAAGTAGATTCTTTAAAACCATTAATGAATTCTACGAATGTGAAGGTGGGTTTTGGTAATTACAACCATTATTATATAGGTCTTAATACCAGCTTCCAAGACGTATACAAGAATTATCACAGTTTTGATTTAATGAATGAATCCATTGACGGGGAGCACCCTCTACAAGGTTTAAAAGAAATAGGATTTAAATATATTGGGGATATAAATGTGAACAATAATAATAAGCTATATACTCAGATCTATTTCAAACAAAGTAAACGAAATAGATTTGGTTTAGTAGAAGATACCAGTAATTTCCCTATTGATAACTATAAACAGAATTATTACTTAACGGGCTTTAATGTAAGTTGGCAAAATTTAAAAGCAAGAAAAATCCAATATCAACCCGCTATCACCATAGAACATTTTGAAGGCTATGCAGGGGCTACCAATAATTGGGTTGCTTTGTCGAGCCCCATGTTTACCAAAATGAAAAATGGGATTCTTTTTCATTTTGATTTTAATTACACGCTTAATTTATACAATCCTATTGGGTTAGCGAATCAATCATTAAGTGTAATTAGGTTAGATCCTTATTTGGAGTTTGATAAATTAAATAGCCACTTCAAAATAGGGGTGAGTCCAGCTTCTACACCAGAAGGATTTAATTTATTTCCAATTATTGAATTCAAAAAACAATTAAAAGATACTAATTACTACTTAACAGCTGGTTGGAACACCATTTTGACGAATCAAAATTATGCCAATTTAGTTCAAGTGAACCCATGGTTAACAATGCCTAAAACCTTGAATGTGACGACGCGTGATCGTAAATTTGTGAATGTCCATATCAATGCAAACAAACGTTTAAATTATGGAATTGGGTTGTCAATAAATGAATATAAAAATCTACCTCTGTTTACCAGGGTGATTAGCAATAATAATGCTACCCAAGGGCTATTTTATCAGCCCATTTTTGAATCAAAGGCCAATACCATTGAAGTGGATGCCTATTTAAACTATCAATTTAGCGACCATTTGCAAATCAATAATAAACTCAACTATATTCAATTTAATGGCATTAAAGATAATGTAAAGCCTTGGGGAATATTGCCCATTGAGTTCAATAGCAAATTGAGTTGGCTGCCCAATAAAAAATGGGTAGTAGATGGAGGTGTTCAGTATTGGAGTGGTTCCACACAACAGGATGCATCAAGCCTCCCTGTTGATGTAAAAGGCGCATTTTTATTGAATGCCGGATTTTCTTATAAATTAACTAAAAACTGGAGTGTTTGGGCAAAAGGGGATAATTTATTCAACAAGCCTGTGCAAAGATGGTCAGAATATCCGTCCTTAGGAGTTCAATTAATTGCAGGTGTTGTATATTCGTTTAGAAAATAATTATGGTAAATACACTAGTACAATATTTTATTCAATATGATCATTTAGACATCCCAGGTATGGGTACGCTTAAATGGATCAAGCAAGATGCCTATTGGCAAGATAACCAACTTATTGCGCCTGTTGAAAATATTATTTTAGATCCAATTGACAATAAGCCCTCCAAACAATTTTATGTTTTCTTGGCAGATGAGTTGTCCATTTCTACAGAGCAAGCAGTTTTAAAATATGAACAATTTTGGAATGAATTTTTGGAAAATAATTTAACTGAAATGTCCTTAGGAAATTTAGGTGTTATCCATAAACAAGAAAATAAATTTCTTTGGAATAGTCATTATGATGCCTCCTCTTTTTTCAAGAACATTACTTTGTCGCAGGACGCTATGACTCAATATGAAGATACTCTTGAGTCTACAAATTCCAATATTGATAAATGGTGGATTTGGGCTTTACTTATTACCTTATTATCTTTTGCATTAATTTATTACAAATTATATAGTTAACTACATGTATTCAACAAATACTATATGTCCCGTTTGCCATAAAGATAATATTGAGATATTCCTACATAGTAAAGACTATTCTTTAACACAAACGCCTTTTACTATTGTGAGTTGTTTACATTGTCAACTTCAGTTTACAAATCCAATTCCTAATAAAGAGGAGATAGTACCTTACTATCAATTTTCACAATATATTTCACATTCCGATGTAAAAGAGGGATGGATGAATAAACTTTACCATCGTGTACGTACCCATACGCTTACTCAAAAAACCAATTGGGTTCAATCTTTATTTACTGGCCATAAAAGTAATTTATTAGAGATAGGTGCGGGTACGGGCGCTTTTGCTAATGCTATGGTTCAAAAAGACTGGAAGGTAACTGCGCTAGAACCTGACGAGGCTAGTAGAAATAGAGCAGCAGCTAATTATGGGATTCATTTACAAACTCCGGAGACACTATATAACTTACCTCCACAAAGTTTTGATGTAATTACATTATGGCATGTATTGGAACATGTTCATGATCTTACTGCCTATATGGAATCCTTCTGTAAATTATTAAAATACAACGGAAGGTTAATTATTGCAGTACCCAATCACACTAGTTTTGATGCTGCTTACTATAAAGAATTTTGGGCAGCCTACGATGTACCAAGACATTTGTATCATTTTACGCCCGCTTCTTTACAAACACTTTGCAAACAACATCAGCTTCAAATTTTACAATATAAACCTATGTGGTTTGATAGTTTTTATGTGAGTTTACTTAGTGAAAAATATAAGCAATCGGGGGTGTTAGGAATAGCACGTGCATTTATAATTGGTTGTATCTCCAATATATATGCTTGGAAAAATGCGAAGAGAGCGAGTTCTATTATTTATGAAATTAAGAAAATAGGATAATCCTATTTAAACTTTAACTCAATTAATACAGGCCAATCCTTACCTGTAATAAAAAAGGTATTTCTCTTTTTGTGATAAGCTATTCCATTCAAAACTTTTCCTGGGTCTGCCGTTCTTGGATCCTCTTTTACACCTGCTAAACTTAATAGGTTGGTTAAATCAGCGGTCGCGGTTACATTACCTGAAATAGGGTTTATTTGTATGATATTATCTGTCAAATAGATATTTGCATATAATTTACCATCCACGTATTCTAGTTCATTGATATTAGACACATAGCCAAAGTTATTGTAAACCCCCACGGTTTTTTGAACTGAAAAATCAATTGGGTTTACATAGTAAATATTGCTGCCACCTGTACTTACTATTAAAGAAGTATCGTCATGTGTGATACCCCAACCTTCATAGGGCCAGTAGAATTCGCCAATTTGTTTAAAGGTTTTTACATCATACACAAATACCTTGTGTTCTTTCCAAGTTAGTTGATAAATTTTATCTTTAAATCGAGTAGCTCCTTCTCCAAAATACTGTTCTCCCAATTTGACAGGGGCTTTACTATTTTTCATATTGGAATCCAATAAAAGCAATTTGCTTTCTTTGTAATTTCCTGTACTTTCCAATAAGTGATCATCCATCCATTCAAGGCCTTGTGTGTAAGAACTTGTATCATGAGAAAGCACTCTAACAATTTCAAATTGTAAATTTGTAGGTGCGGCAATCGCATTCTCATTGGTTAGCGCTTCTCCGT
>JACCDJ010337430.1_pt1 | contig 17973 bp, 10 predicted proteins | sample 7444481 | NCBI WGS metagenome assembly JACCDJ01 (sample SAMN15323435, study PRJNA562643) | freshwater metagenome | isolation source: river surface water | place: USA:Blue River Watershed | collected 2017-08-15 | reverse complement strand
GTTTGTTTTCAATGACCTGCGCAGATCAAAATATGCACTCTAATTTCAAGTTTGCTTATAGAGACTGGTTTAAAAAAACTCAGTACCCAAAATTCGGATGGCCTGGATTCAGCAACCATTTTGAAAAGCCCAAATTCCTATTAGAGGTATCTGAACAAAAAGGCGTTGACTTTAATCTGATAACTGATCAAGATTTAAATGAATTTGTAGACTTCAATTTCAATGTCTCTCTAAGGCAATTTGGCATAGATACAAAAACGTTTTTCAAAGTGATGATGAATGACATTGACTTTAATTCGGAAACATCTATCTTTCAACGACTTAAAAAACAAATATTACAATCATGAAAGCAACCTTAAGATGTGAAACACGAATTAATTCAACGGTTCCTAGCAGAATTATAGAATGTAACTTTGAAGGAATCCCACGAAATGGTTACGCAATTATCAATTTATTCAACAATGAGTTTAAAAGCTTCGTAGTGCCTTATTTAAGGCCCTATGTCAACCAAACTCAAGGTTTAATGGCAAACTTAATCAAACTGAATAATAATAGAAAAGACAACAACCAGGAATTTCAGGATTTCATCTCTGAAATCACCAACAATTACACAGTTCCAAAAGCTCTCAACATTCCATGTACAGTAGAGTTTCTTGCACAAAATATGGATGCGAATACTTCTGAACAGAGAATAAATCTAATTGCAGAAAATTCCATCAGAAAAATACTCTTGAAATATGGAATACTAATGGAGCCTCATTTCAATAAACAATTCTATGACCACAGTGAAAGGAATCTAGAATATGACTTCGAATGGACATATTGGATAAATATCACCAATCATCCATTAGTTAACACTATTGACGATTGCCCAATTATCATGCGACGCATTAAGAAGGTTGATGGAACTTGCTTCATAAAAATAATATCAAAATGGAATATTGTTATGACCAAAAACGAAGAATTTCAAGATTGGGAGCCGATAATAAATACGAACTCCACTACAACCCCTCAATTTATAGAAAATCTACAACAAATCATTACCCGGAACATGGAGCATCTAATTACATACCACCGCAAATTCTAATTAGACAACATTCCCATCCGTTTTCCAATCCCAATTTCAACAATAATTGTGACTTGAGTTTATCACTTAGAATGTTATTGAAATTTTCAAAATTTGCAATTGAATAAAAATCTTTAAACCAAAATGCTGGATAATACAGCCCAAAATATTAACTTCACATCACTAACCATTTGGTCCAACAACTGGGGAGTATTATAGAAATTTCATTTACCAAGAATACTATCATAATGTAAGGTACCTAAATTCTCTTTTGCCCAAATATCTTGTTCTTCTACTATTTTACTTAAGGGTTTTCCAGTCTTATTAATGTAAGTTAACAATAATTCAGACACTTTTTTACCGTTTATTAGAATAATGGGTAACTTATCATCTTTTATTTCCTCCTGAGCCTGCTTTGTAAAAACGTCGAGTGTTACAACCACGCCAATGTATCCTCTTGTCATTCGCGAAGCAACACGGGTTAATTTTTCACCTGAAATATAATTTTTATACCTTTTTGACTGACCCAGTACGATTATTGATGTATTTGAAAATGAATCATGTCCGATATCTAACCTCCCTACAAAATCTACACCACGGTCCCCTGACCCAATCGTTATCCAACCTCTAAAGTAATTTTTATCATCAAAATAAAGTGCAGTGATGAATGAAGCCAGCGCTTCAAACCTAAAACCATCCTTTACAGGGTCTGGATAATGAATATTTAGTAGGTCACTAATGATCTTTTTATTTTGAGGTTGCAAATCCCTTTGTTCTTCCTCACTTATTGTTTTATAGGCCTTAATTTTCAGCTGATTTTTTTTTACAGATTCGGGACCTATGTTTATCCAACTTCTCCATGCCTCAGGAGCATGTCTCAAACAATCTTCATCTGATAATCCCTTATTTCTTCTGTCGTCAATCCATCTCCAATCAAAACTTCCTTCAGCAGATAAAGTAAATAAAGTAACCTCGTATTGATAGTTAGCAAAAACACAATCCGTTCCTTTCTCATATTGATAAATGAGAGTAGGAGGTTTATTTATTATTCCAAATCCAATGAATTTTCTAAATCCCGTTTTGTGTCCAATTTTAATTGTTTTAGTAATTAATATTGGAGGTGCCTTCAGTCTATCATTTCTATGTTTAGAAAAATAAAATGGTAAGATTTCAAGTACTTTTTTATTTCCAAATGTTTTATCTGCACTTTTTTTGCTGCTCTTGTTGTCGCCATTATAAATAACCCTACCTTCCTCTTGAAATATTAAATCACGCCACGGCGAATGTTCTGCATTTTCTTTAAAAGGGTTTGTATGAAAATTTATTAATGGAATTCTCCCATTCACTTCAGTGAAATAGGGCATACCCTTGTACAAATTAAGTCCACTCGAATAAACTCCTTTTGTGAGTATTTCCCAATTTGCAAATTCCGAATGTGAATCTGTAGAAAACACATCATTAAGCTTTATTTTCATCGATAATATTTTTAAAATATCCAAATTCATCATCTACCAAAATCCTTCTATCTAAACCTAAATTCATTGCCTCACAGGCCGTTTCAGCAGTTAGTGAACAAGAAAAGCATGCTGCTAAATTATAATCAAACAATCCTTGTCCTTCGGATTCCCAACAGAGAGGATCTGAACTACAGTCAACCCCTCTTAACAGAGCATTTTTAATTAATTTTTCAATATTGTGTTTTGACGCCTGCGAAACAAGTCCTCCCATACTTCCTTCTGAACCATCAGTGGTATAAATTAATATCCCAGCCATAAAATCCTTCCCTTCAGAAGAAATATACAAGCGCTCTTTTAAGCTAGCGGTTGGATAACCACATGCAAATTCTAATTCCCGCATAATTAAGTGGGAAAAACTATGAATAATAAAATACTTTTGACCACATCTATTTAACATTTCCCATGTTCCATAGCCTTGGTCTTGTTTGTCAAGGTTTCTATCCAAAATGTTTTGAACCCTTGGGTCGTTAGAAAACTGATTCAAGCTTTCTTCATTAAACTGGAAAAATATCCCTTCACCATAATTCTGTACTGCAGGTAACACAAATTGTTTATCATCATCGCCTTCATATATCCTTTTCGCGTTTGAAGAATACCCAATATTACCATTTTGGTCTTGAAATCCTATTCTTGGTTTATTTCGATTAAACGATAATTGAACTTGAGTAAGTTTTAATTCCGTAACTTGTTTTACAAATGTAAAATATGGCGTTAGATTTTGAGAAAGGCAAATATCATTGAATCTTAATCCACTTTCGTTAACATCTAAATTATCAGTAAAACATTTGTATTCATATAGACGATAATTTTCATCATCATAATTATTTAAATCACCTTGCGTATTATTTTCAACATTTAAAAAAATATTTCTTAGTTGATATATAAAATCCTGATTCACAATTTTTTCATCAATTCCCGCATCATTAATTAAATATTCAATATCGACTTTTTTATCAAAATACACTTCTTTGTTTTGATTTTTATCTACTCTCTTTTCAAACCTAACTTCACAAAAACGTACTGCCTTGACTAAATCTTGATTTTCAAAACCTGCAGGTTTTAGTTTAAGCGGAATATATAAACTGTTTTTACCTGTAGCGTAATACATTCTATTAGCAGTAACTAATGAAACGTGCATTTCACTTCGTCTACCATTAAATGAACAGTTTTCATAAGGTATAATACTATTCTCTGTAAACCCTCCCGTTACTTTCATTTCCCATGGTTTATGCCCCTTGCATAAACATTTAAAACTATTTATACCACCAAGATTTTTTTTCTTCCCACAGCTACATTCTACAAAAACATTTTCAAACCCTTCTGATTTGTTTGTATTTTCTGACCATTTTAGAGATGGACTTCCACAACAATATCCAATTTCATCAAGATCTACAGGTTCATTTCCAGTGTTGTTAATATTAATATATTTACTCCAAGGAATATCCATTAAATGCCCATGCTCACAAATTAACGCCAAATTTGTCTGGGCTAATTCGTTGTGAATTAGCATCTGTTCAGAATTATCTGAATCTGTTTTTTTCCAAACCAAATTTTTAGATTTTACCGACTCTGGATCTCTCGGAGGGGCAAAATGGTATGTTTTAACATGCTCATTTTTATCACTCAATTTAGCCCAATCTTCCCTCCATTTATTTAATGTTTGAATTTTACCATTCTTACCAATAAACCATTTTGGGAAATGTGTTGCTTGCACCATGTAATTATTTGCAATAGCATTAATGACAGCCTTTTTTATTGGATGACTATATTCTGGATTTTTACTATTTTCCCATACAGGCGTGTTAAATAAATCGTTTAACTCAATTTCGGGTACTGAAAGAAGGAGAAGTAAATTAGATAAGTTTTCAGAAATTTTTAAAAACCCAACAAACCTATCATCATTAACTATGCTCAAGCCCAACTCATTTTTTATTCTTTTTACGGAATTCTCCAACAATGTAGCCATATTGGCTTCTCTTTCTTCTTGAATAATAACAACTGCATGTTGAATAAATGGCCATTTATTTATGGAAGATATTAAAATATAATTACCAGTTTTAGATGCTACAACTGCACCTACACCTGACGTGGATGAAAGTAATTTATACTTATCCATCCCTAAATTGTACTGATTTCGTGATAAAATGCTCATTTTAAAATTGGTTTATATGAATGACTGCAGTTGGTTCTATGTTCCTTAAACTCATTCCAACTTGCCATTTTTGTTGATAATCTTTAATGTTTAAATTATTTAACGTACTGTATAAATCAATTTCTCCATCTGCTCTACCCACATTGGCATTTTTAAATACCAATTCTAAATTTTCAGCACTAGCTCTATCTTTACCCAATAACCAACTATTAATAGAAGATTCTATCCATTTAATGATATAATCTACATCACTTTTTGACAACAATTCTCGAATTGCTGTATCAGGATGATCAGCTAACCTAATTTCTCGCGATTTAAAATATGAGATGCAGTAATTTACGATTTCAACAACATCATTTTGGGTAATATCATTTGCTGTATTTCTATTTGCAAAACTTACAAAAAAATGCCTTACAATTGTGGCAACATATAAAGGCATAAATTTATCAACTGCTTTTTTAGTAAATGGCGTTATGGAAATTGGCTCTACATAGCTATACATTTTTTCATGAAACTCTATAAACTTTTCGTAATGAGAAAGGTCTCTTGCTCTAAACGGATGATGTATTGTTAATACTATTCCAAAATCATTTCTAGCTACCCGTGAGCTAGCCTGAATATACTCAGCCGTATTTCTTGGCATTGAGTTCATTACAATTGTATTAAACCTGCTCACATCCAATCCAACAGAAATCATATTTGTAGCTACTACAAACTCAGGAACAATGTTATATCTTCTTTCAATTATATTATCACCGTTATCTTTCAAAATAAAATTCCCTTCTTTATCAACTTTGTAAATTGGAAATCGATTAGTACTCCAGTTACTTTCAATTCTTGAAAGTGATTCTTTAACTTCTTCTCCAGTAAGCCTACCTGTCAATTCTGCCTCTAACAATTCTTCCTTAAATGCATAAATAGACTTAAGCATTTTTTGACTTCGCATACTTCGGTTGAGCACCTTTCGTGTTTCTTTAAGAATATATGTTTGAACTTGTGCTTGTGTTCTACCAACTTCTTTTACACTATTAAAATACGAAACTACAGTATGGTAATAATTTTGTGCTGTTACTAATTCATTTGTAAAATTTGGAGTTATAGTATCGCCCTTATGATGTTCTAACTCAAATAAAGCCCTATGGGCTAAACAGAGTGCATCTATTCTCATTTGCATCCAAACCTGAGTTCTGCCTGTAGGAAGAATTCCGATATATCTCCTTTTGGAAGTGTATTTATAGCCTTTTTTAAATTCTGGTTTATATTCCCTTTCATACATTCCAAAGAAACTATCGTCACAATCAATACCTGGTTTAGGGAAAATACTTACGCTTTTATTGAATAATGCTTCTATTTGCAAACTAGTATTACGTGTTGTAGCAGTTGAGCTTATTACTTTTGGCTTTGTACCATCTGCTCTAGTGCAGAGTTGCTCAAAAGCACTTTCGAATAGTGCTACACCAGTGCCCAAAGGACCTAACAACAAATGTAGTTCGTCTTGAATAATTAAATCAGGTGGTAAATATCCTTGATTTGGTTTGTAATTTTCCCAATTTCCTCTTCCGAATAACCGTCTTGAATCTCTTTTTCTTCCTCCGTCTGTATCATCAATTTTATGTGCTAATTGAGCAAATTTGTCAACGGTACCAAACAATAAAGCTGGTGGATGATGATAAATAGCTTCATCTGATAATAGAAATGGAAAAAAACCCATATCTGGCCTACTGTTCTCTTGAAAAACAGTTGGAATTCTCATTGCACATTTCTTATTACTGCATTCCAATCGTCCAATATCGTGGTTGAAATTGTTTTTTAGTTCTACGGTTACTAAACCTATAATTGGTTCACCACAACAAACACATTTATCAAATGGTACTTTTGATGATTTTTTCTCATTTAGTTTTTTAAACTCGTCGATTAGATCAGCAGTTTTATTCGGCAACTGATTATCTCCAACAAATAAGCCAATTCGTATTGGTTCATCTCCTAATTCTTGACCAAAGCTTTTATGCCCTCTGCGCATCAATTCTAAAGCTATAATCAATTTACTTGCACGCTGAAACTGCTGTAATGTTAACAATCTAAGTGTATAACGCATAATAGCAGCAGTTCCTCCCCCTTTTTCAGCGTGATTCATTCTTCGGTGAAGAATTGTTAATGAGATTAGTCCAAGATATGCTTCTGTTTTACCACCACCTGTTGGAAACCAAACCAAGTCAACCAATTCATTTCTTTTTTCATTGTTTGAATTATCATCAAAAATCCCGTCAAGATTAAGAAGAATAAAGGCTAACTGAAAGGCTCTCCATCCAGATGGTATATTTTTTTGAAAAATATCATCATTACATGTTTTATAAAAATCAGCATCAAAGCCGCAAAACGATTCCATTTCCATTTTTACTTTTATATCTTCTCCACCAGCGTATTTTCCATGCCACATCTGAATAAACATAGAAGTATTCATTAAACGAAACTTCTTCATATTATCAGACCCTACAATTAGATATGTATCAACATTGTTTTTTAGCCTTTCATAGTCATGTCTACATTTAGCCAACTCAGTATTAGCTATCTCCTGTTCATTCGTTTTACTTAATTCATTAACATATGTTTGCTTTATTGATATCCATTTGTTGTATGCTTCTACAAATTCTTTAAGACCATCAATAATCTCTTGGTCACTTGCATTGGATAGTGTTGACAGATACTTAATTTGTTGAACTTTGGCATTTTTTAAAAACTCGGGAGCGTTGCCGTCAACTGGCTTTTGTGATGTATCACGTGGTGTAGGGTCCACATCTGGCGTATCACAAAATGGCATATAATCTGTTTTTACAAAACCATCTCCCCAAGAAACACTGCAACCATGGCCGATTCCGTAATCCTTCATTTCTCTATATAAAAAGCGAATTGCAGCTCCTTCACTATCCTCTACCGCCGTATCCAAACTCCGCTCATTATAAGCCTCTAACACATTAGAATTCACTCTACACTCAAGTCCAAAAAAACTGCGTTCATTTACTCCCTCGGTTGCCATAGAGAAATACAGCTGATCGGTTTCAATAAAATCACTACTTGAATTTAATACCTGAATCTTACAATATACTAAATCATTGTTTACTCGTGTATCTTTACTCAATTGTAGATTAATACTTAAAGCAGCTTTTTCCCCATCATTTAAATCAACTTTAATTAAATCCGATAAATTAAAAATGGCATTATTTTCCTCATCAAAAAAATTCGCTTCATAAAATTTATCACTAATAAATACCTTCTTTATTGAATTACCTAATTCTAGACTTCTAACCTTTATCTTTTTAGTTATCGTTTTTGCTTCCCAAACGCCATACCGCCCAGAGACAATATTATGAGCATCACTTAAATGACTTAAAATATTTTGATATTTTTCTAATTGTTGACTAGCTGCGTATAAAATCTTCCTTTCTTCAGAATCAACACAAAAATTTAATAACTGATTGCTTATATGCTTAAATAGACTATCTACAGTAACCACACCTTTTCGACCGTAATCTGGTGGAAATAAATTTAAATGCTTTTGATAAAATTGATTCCCAAGTTCACTAGATGCAAGGTTTAAAACATCTTCGACACTTTGCTTTTGTTTTCCTTTTGAATTTAAAATTGGGTTGCCACTTTTATCGACTAAATTAATTACTGGATAGTTTGAATGTTGTTTTACAAAAGAAAAGACTCCTTTTTCCTCAACTTTAAAAAAAGTGCCTAAATTACCGAAATCACCTACAACAGTATTCAATACTTCTATAAAATCTTCATTACTCAACTCCATTCGTACTCCAAAATTTTTCACATCATCATCAGGTACTCTCTTGTAATGACGTCCAGAAAGCACAATTTCGAAACCTTCTTTATTCAAGTTATCAGCTTTCATACAAAACGTTAATCCCATTGCCTTAGGAAACATTTGGTCCATTTGTATTCCATCATCAACATCTGACAATTTCCACTCTTCAAGATTATTATTCTCATCAGTTTCTTCATCAGCATTAACAAAAGTTTCATATTCATTAATAACATCAGCTTCATTAATAATTGCATCTGTATTTCTATCCTCTTTTTTTCTCTTACCTTTATTTGGAAACAATATACCAGAACCGTAAAGAACACCTGGCACAATTGTAAGTGCTTCTTCAGTATTTTCAGAATAGTTTTGATTCAGAAAGGAGAAATCTGTACATTTATTAGTTCTAATTACACGGTTTCTTCCCGCACCAGGACCTATTACTTGTTCTCTTAAATACGCCTCTAACGAAGATCTTTTTGTTTTAATATCAGACATAATAATTAGTATTAATTTGGTACAACTTCCTCAATTTTTATTATTGGTTTCAGTTTCATTTTTTCGATTACTTCATAACAAATTTCCATACAGGCATAAACCAATGCGTCGCGGGTAAATCCGAAGAAATCCATGTCTACACTATTTTCAATTTCATCTACGTATTGGTTTAAAATATTTAAAAGTTCATCATCATTTTTATGGTTATCAAGTACACCGTATTCAACAATGACCTTAATTATTTCTTTTAACTTACTGTGTAATTCTTGAGAATGACCTCCAATTAAATTTCGTTCTCTATGAATAGCTGCTCGATACTCAATTGGAAGCTCTAAATATTGACAAATAGCTTTAAAAACTCTTTTTTCCCTTGGTATTATTGTATTATTCGCAGGGTCGCAGTAGGTATTTTCAAAAGTATCTAAACTAATAAATTGCTTGACGCCTGAAATATCCTCAATTTCCGTGTAGATTTTATTTATTCCGTGTTCTTTGGCTTTCCTTTGGAGTAATTGTTTCCAGAGCTTTCCATCGTCTTTATTCAAGTTATATTTCGTCCAAAGGTGTTGCATAATCTGATTAATACTCTTATCTTTTTCAATGGCATTGTTCAATTTGCCCAAATTTATCTGAGAAATAATATTCTCTATGTTCGAAAACTCATATACCCCCTCGAAATCGCCCTTGTTACTTACTAAATATTTTGCATTCTCAATTGAATATTTTCCATCTTTTAATAACAAAAAGGACGCGCTAAATCTGTATTTATTACTATGTATAGGACTAAAATAAATAACTATCTCCTCTTGAGGAACAAATGAATATTTATGATTGCTTTCATGCAACCAGTCCCATTCATTCAAAGTAATTGCCGGCCTTAAAGAGGTAAGCTTTTCGTCAACGTCATTTAATAATTCTTTGCCAATCAGCAATTCCCTTGTTTGAGTAAGCATCATTTTAAAAAGGTGCACTTCTTCATGATATACTTTCCATTGATATGTGCTTTCAAAAAAGTGTTTTAGAAAATAAGCCATACAATTAGATTCTTTCACAGTAAAGAGATTTCGTTTTTTCCATGCATGATTATAATCTAAAATCAGTGCTGCTTTTGTTTCATCATAGCCGAACCAGTCAACAAATTTCTTTTTCGGAAATAATAATTTTAATTGTGCTAAAATTAACTCCTGATCCAATATGGATGATGGAATAACAATGGTATTTATAGATTCGGCATTTAACACTTGAGATAGTCTGCTGCACCAATCAGATTCAATTTGAAAATCTAAATAGGTAGATAGATGCTTTTTTAAATCATTTATTTCATACAATGGCAGGTGTCTGAATAGATTATTTTTGGTTTCACTTGATAGAAAGGTGCCATTTTTATTAAATAAATTTTCTAGGAATAAATCCTTAATCTTAGTATTAAATACTATCGATAATATATTTCGAATTTTAAAACCATTCAACTCCAACAAATCATAATTGCTAACTTGAGCTGAAAAATAATAATAGGAAAGCAATTGAGTCTCTTCTATTTTATAAAAATTAATATTCATATCGCTAGTTTATAATTCGAATGGAAATAGTGTGTAAATCTCATCTGCCTGAAATTTATTTTGTTTTTGCATTTCCAAAAGTGCTTCAGGTGTTTTTTCTCCTGAAGTTATTGTAATCACTTTTTTAAAATTATTATATCTACTAATTTCATCACGAATAAAATCTTTATACCAAATACTTTGACCTGTGATTGAAGGAAACAAATTTAAAATTATTGATAGTCTTAAAACGTTCTCTTCTCCCAATTTCACAAAAGTATTTCTAAGAGTATCTCCAAAATTTACATAACTATTTAACGATTCAGGAAATTCAGAAAAATCCGATAAATTCACACAACCAAAGGCACTTTTGTTGATATTAATGAGCATGCCACAATTTGAAGTTTCATTAGTTTGGCTCTTGATTTTCTCTAAAATTCTCAACTTATGCTTTAGACCATATCTTCTCCTAAATATCTGGTTTGTTGCATGCCCGTTATTATCATTTGGCATAACAAGAACACTGCTAGTTTCTTTATTCAGCGCTTCTATTTCATTATCCAAAAGATTTTTTTCACATGAGGATTCAGCTAATGCTTTCCATGTAAATAGTGTTATAAGATTATCGAAAATCTTTTCTGAAAAGTCTGAATTTATATGAATGTGTAAATATTGACCTGGAAATGCGTTAATGATTATGTTAATATAGGCATAAATTCTTTTTAATTTATCATCATTTTTTAATTCATTTATCTTTTCAACATCACTTGATGAAAAAATTTTATGCTTACTGTTTCCTTTTCTATTTTGATCTTTTAGAATTTCTTCTTTGAAGAAATCAACAAATGAGTTTAAATTAGGAGAGCTCTCAAATTCATTAATAAGCTCGTTTAATTTTAAAATATAGTTGTTAGTAATTATTCTACTCATAAACTAGGTAAATTTTAAGATTACTTTTTGCTCTCGTTATGCCCACATATATTTCATTTTGGTTTTTGGCCGTAGGTTGTCTCACAATTAAAGCTACACTCTCTTTTTCTAGGCCTTTAAATTTTAATGGCGTAGTATATCTTAGAACATTAGATGTATCAGTAAGATTACTTTCTGTAAGAGCTTCACAATCATTGACTAATAACTCTTCAAGATTGTCACCTTTAAGAAGTGTCGATTCTATAAGCAAAATACAATCCTTCCCTCTCAAACTATTATTTTGGTCTCTAATTGGTCTTAAAAAATCTTTTATCATTTGGGATTTCGCATCTTTGAATGATGAAAATTTCATAACTATATTTGGATATAAACCCATTGTAACCGCAGTGTCAAGTTGATAAACATCTTCAATAATTCTAGAGGCCAAATCCCTTATATTCGGATTATTAACCGATCGGTGTGCAAGATTCATTTGATAATGAGTAAAGTACATACTAAGCAAATCAATCTCATCACTAATATTTTCATAAGATGTTGCATAAGCTTGTTCATTGTCGCATAAGAAAAGCAAATTACCACTTTCTAATCCATTACCATGACCTGTTAATTTATTCAATAAGCTTTCTACACCTCTGTTTATTATATCTTGCCCTTCATCTATTATTATATAATCGTACTGCTTCTCTATATTCACAGAGAAAAAATTCAAAACCTTATTCCTAAAATCAGCGAGAGTATTTTCAATTGAAAGAGTATCTATACCTAATTCTTTTAAAAATATAAAATATGTATCTACTTCTAGATTAGTTAACCCTCTTTCTTTTATTCTTGATTCAACTTGAATTTTAAGTAATCTATTCCAACATAAATAGAGACCTTTCAAATGCCTTCTTTGATCTGCATAAGCAAGTGCAAAAGTAGTTTTCCCACAGCCTGGAATTCCTTCAATTAAAACTCGCTGATTTTTATTTAAACCACTAAAAACTTCAAAATTACTGAGTCCTAACCATTGAAGTGTGTCTTTATTGTTTAAAAAAGGATTTAAATCCTCCATTCTTGGAGATAATATATTCCGAATATCCAATAATTCCTTTTCAGTTAAATCTGAAAATTTAAATCCATGTTTACTCTCAAGCTTATGTTTTGTGTCGATAAATCTATTTGTAATAAATTGAGTTAAAGATATTCCTCTATCACATTGTATATTAGAATAAATAATCTCTCCAAATAAGTTATATTGTCGGGAAAAATCAATATTTGTAAATGGAAAAACACAAATGTCAATAAATAATTTCTTTGAATATTTCTGAAGCACCTTTTCCTTTAAGGTGAATTTGTAACCCTCAACTTGTTTTAAAGGGTTTTGTTTCATCAACTCCAGCTTTCCTGCATGGCGGTAACAAAATTCACCATTATGAAATTCAACACGGCCACCTTTAACCTCTATAATACATATTCCCTTTGAACAAACGAGTAAGAAATCCATCTGTGATTCACATTTTTTATATGGATTCCGAGTCTCTGAATGAGTTGCAAACTTTAAATCATGCCAAATGAAATATTCTTCCGAACTATCTTTTAACTCATTAAAAAGCTTTCTGTAAACATTTATTTCACCTTCTAATGGCTTGCCATTTTCATGAAGAATTATTTTTTCTAATGCTTCAATAGGATTATTGGGAAAAAACATTACCGGCATAATCAATTCCCGTTTGCAATTGTTGATATTTTATTTATTGCATATAATGCGAAGAATTGCTTTACCGGAACTTTTTGCTTGTGCTTGAAAACTATCAATTCCTTTTGCTCAATTTCCACATTTTCAATTTCTAATTCATCAATTATTTCTTGAACTAAATCAACTAATTCTGTCGGTTCTAAATGTTTAGTATCTGACGTTTGGAGTTCGTATAGTTTTTGGAGTTTATAAGCATTTCCAATTTTCTCCGAAAATCCATTATTTATATATTTCAGAAACTCCTTGCCGCCTTTGTATTCATTTATTATTTCTTCAAGGTTTTTGTAGTATTTATCATTGACTTTTTGAATCGGAAATCCTTTACCTGTTCCATATTGAATTGAGGTAAACCATTTACCTTCAGCTGATTTGGGGTTGTTTTCAATATCGTAATTAGATAAAGTAACTGTTAAGTTACCATCTTTTATAGCGTGTCTTCTAAACCTTGAACCTTTATTTTTTCTTGGTGTCTTGTTAAGTAATTTCATCTTGTAAGTATTAAGGTTTAGTATGCCATCGATTTTGGGTTTGTCATTTAATACAAGAGAGTTTGGTATTGAGTATCGATATTCATCAAGTACGACTTTAGCAAATGCTCTACTTACTGAACAACATACGGCATTCCCTACTAAACGCCATTTATTATTTTCTGCACCTATAAATTGATAGGTGATAGGAAACCCCATAATTATTGCTGCTTCTCTTACTGTTGGTAGTCGGTATTCGCCATCACCCAATCTGTTAATTTCAGTTTTATAAATAATAGACTCTCTAGAATTTGCAATTTTTGTCGCTGTAATTGTACGACTAGGTTTATTTTCGTTTTCAGGGAATGACATTTTCCCCATAAATGGATGGTTTATTTTCCAATATTTTGAAAACCTCCATTCCACTTTATAAATTCCAGTATCGTAAAAATGATCAGTCAATTGACTTTGTAAAATCTTAATTTGATAGTGTGGGTCATTAATAAGCTTATCTGAAAATTTCGTATAGGGATGAGGGAAATTTTGCTTCATCTTTCCGATTGTCATATACTTCTTTTTGCCATCAAGTCCATCTTCTGAATGCGATGATTTAGGCAATATTAGTTGACCCTTTTTTATTATTTCACCTGAAATAACTCTTTTTCTGGTTTGAAAAGATCCATAGTCCGCAGAATTAATTATGGCCGAGTTTTCATAAAGGTCAATTGCAATTTTTAAAGGACAAATTCTGTTATTATTTGCCCATTCAGTCAACCCTAAATCCTTGAAAGTATAAGCTGTTTGTAGATATCTTTTCGAATTAACGACATTTTCCATAAACCATGCTTTGAGTATGGAATTGGGTTGGTGTTTTTTTACAGCAACAATTCTTAAAAAAGTTTCTATTAATTCAACACCCAAAGATTTATCTGCATTGCCTGATTTATTGGAACTAGAAAAACTAACACAAGGAGGGCTTCCTATGATAATCTCAGTATTAGGCAAACTTTCAATTTCAGCGATTGAACTTTTAAAGTCTAAAATGTTTTTAACTTCACAATTCAGATTGAAATTATGATTAAAAGTTTCTACTGCAGGTTTCCAATGGTCGAAACCATAAATGACATCATAACCCATCTGTCTGAAACCTTCAGAAAAACCTCCAGCACCACAAAAGAAATCTATATCTCTAAGTTTTTTCATATAAGTTTTTATTTTACTGCGTTGACAAAAAATGCCAGAATAACTTTTTCACTTACACACTTTATGGGATTCTACAAACTTATCCATGGTGGTTTCAAGCTTCTCACGCAAAAATTAGTACTCCAATAATAGGGAATTAAATGTTTAATTGTGTTAAGTGTATTCTAAATTTCTTACACCCTTGTGGTATACTATCTAATTTTTGAATACCGCATTATCCAACTCCACAACAAGCCGCTGGACATCTATTTCCAAGATACCACGGCGGAGGAAATCAAATCGTTTGGTTCCAAAGAAACCAAGTTCATCTGCACACAGGCCCATCGCTTCAAAATATGGCACAACCTCTGGCTCGAAATGAAATACAAGTCTTTCACTCCAGGTGCCCGTATAAAAATACATCTTCACTTTGTGCCCATTCAACAATACCGGCAAGGCATGATTTCGAACATCCACCGAATAGTCCTCATCACTTGGCGTGGGAATATCCTGTGCAGTTAAAAAATGTTCATCATCGGTCACCCGGGCTTCGTGTAAAGCTTGATATAAATACGTCCTACCCCCTTCGCCTAAAATATCAAGGCCTTTGTATAAGCGATCCATATAAGAATCCGTAGGCAGCAAACCGTCCTTCACCTTATTGGGATTCGCCAAATACACAATGGCATTCACCGAAGTGCCATCACCCCGAGACACCAAAATCTGTGTTTGGAAATAATGACCACCGCGCACGCCTTCGTATTTATCCAACTGCGTCAAACCATCCGCATTTACCTCATATAACACCCCCATCACTTCGAAACCATGCTCAGGTACAATGTTCGCAAAACCATATCCCGGATAGTCCTCCGAAATCTTGTTAAATACCAACCGATGTCCGTGTACCACACCCCGCGTTCTCTGGGTGAAATGTGCTTTTCGATCCAACATCCGCGACACATCCATGTTAGAGCCATAGGCAAAATACCATGTGCGATCCTGCCGTTTCAACAGCAACTCGCGATCGGCATAATCCCCGCTGCAAATGATTGGATTCTGGGTTTCTTGCTCGTTGAAATACATCCAAACCATTGTGTGACCCTCATAGCCCACGAATTCAACAGGAATCTGCTTACGGATGTACCAGCTGCTCGCTTCAAACTCAACTGAACCATCGCCCTTTGGGAAGCAACCCTCCAAATGATCAATTGACGCCAAGGTGCTGTTGTCCAACTCGTACACTTCACCCACAATCTGCGAGATGGCCTGACTCTCACTCACAAACGGGATATACCCCCTGCAGTGCATCACAAACTTGTCTTGGCTTTTCGCCTCACCCACAAGATGAGTGTTCTTCAAAAAACCGTGATTGCAATAATCCTTGCGCAATGTTCCGTAAACGAATAGTAAATTTTGCATACTGTTTTATTTATTGATGCAAAACTAGTTACAGACAAATCGCAGCGTTGAATTCAACGACGTCGTTACGCGAAATCCTAGTCAGTATAAGTCACCAAATCCCTACCAATTGCGATGCGTTTGTTTTGGCCATTTCCCCCAGCAATCAAATAGGGCTTGGCCCACTCAGCACTGCCCACCTTGCTCACAATTTCCCGTTTGATTTTGTACACGGCATCGCGAAGGGGTTTATCGTCACGTATGTTAAAGCAATTTTCTATGGGCGACAGATCATCCGCATTTATAATGCCTGCAATGCGCTGATAGTGTTCAATAGCAATGTGCTTGTGCTGATCCCGGTTCAGGTTTGTCATTCCGTCTACTACATCGAGGTACATACAATACAACGCAAAGCACTGTGGCGACAGGCCTGCAACCACCCCCATATCCACAAATGTGATGGTTCGATGATAATGACTGACGTGGATCCGATCCAGTTCATGTCGGAGCGTGCGCATAATCCTCGTAACAGAGCTGGCATGATTGGCTTCTAGAATCAACTGCGCGCTGGGGTTTGACAGTTCAGTAAGTCCATGTTGCGATCCAAAAGGCGATGCAATGGAATGAGACACCATTTCAGATTGTTGGATGGCAGACCGAACGTGGTTGTTGTGGTAATGAGCGATGGCTTCGCGCAGTTCCCGGGGTTCTGGCTTTGTATGAAAGGTACAAACGATGGTGTTTTGCGGACCGCAAAAATGAATGAGGTGCGCCCAGGCATTTTCATCGAGTTGTAGTTTTCGGCGGAGTAATTGATTGGCCCTTTGTGGATCATAACCATCGAACAAATCCGAAATGATGATGTCTTGTTTTCGGTAATGCAGCAATCGCAGCCCAGGCAGTTTTTGGAGCCAAAACTCGTGGGCTTCTTGGGTGTTTTCAAACGCTTTCGCATCAAACTGAAACGGAAACTCGAGTTTGCTTCCCCAATGTTTACAAGCCGTTCTGAGAACTTGCAGGTGTGAATCCAAAGAACCATCCGGCGGCATTTCCACCAGCAGCACCCAACTGTGGGGATCGAAGAAAAAATTCAATCGGTCTGATGCCCTACGGAATTCCATGATTGCAAGATAGCGGAAGTCTTCCAATGATAGTTATTTGAGGAGAATCTCAAATTCAGTAATGAACCCAAATATCGCCAAAACACCTAGCGAGATTATAACTAAAAATGTATGCACCCAACGGCAGGGACGCCACCTATTTCAGCAACATTGCGCAGTTATACAATGTGTGGTTATATAAAGTTACGAAGAAAATATTTTGCAATGGTTGAATGATAATTAATCGAACCGCATAAGATGAATGCTTATATTTGCATCATCATTTCGAGACGCTTCGATCGTCACCAACCGAGTTAATAGCAACCACGGTGGTAAAATAATGAGGAAGAAATTCAAACATATAAGCTATGAAAACAACAAAATTCTATTATCGATTTAAAACCTATCTGTCCAAAAGATTGAGGTTATTATCCCCAAGGATTACATTAAAAATTCAATTTAGAGAAACCCACTTAATTGAGCAGGTTCCTATTAAAGAACAGCCGTTCAGAAAACTGAAATATTCAGAAATGATGGAATGGCACGATCAAATGTTAAAGGAAGTGGGAT
>JACCDJ010776162.1_pt1 | contig 17991 bp, 20 predicted proteins | sample 7444481 | NCBI WGS metagenome assembly JACCDJ01 (sample SAMN15323435, study PRJNA562643) | freshwater metagenome | isolation source: river surface water | place: USA:Blue River Watershed | collected 2017-08-15 | reverse complement strand
TTGGTCGGGAGTGCGGGACTTGAACCCGCGACCGACGGATTATGAGTCCGCTGCTCTAACCGGCTGAGCTAACTCCCGTGGAGCCCCAGGTGAATTCCGAGATCACAACCTTCTGTTTACAAGACAGATGCTCTACCGTTGAGCTACTGGGGCATAACTTATATATTAGTCGAAATAGTACTGAATGTAACCCTCATCACATTCACAACCAGGAAAGTTTTCATCTCCAGGGCAATCTTCTGCCACTGCTTCATCTTCACCATCAGGATTACATGAAGGGCATGGAAGATAGGCATCAACATCATAAGAGATGTATGTTCCTTCTACGTCACCGTTGGTAGGTTCCCAGGGTACTTCACCTACATACCAACCGTTGCTAACCCAGCAGCACATACCAGCGTAGATAGTGTAGCCAGAGGTGACTTGAGTATTCTCACAAGTACCATGGTCAGTCCAGATGTATCGAGGATCCATCTTCTCAAGCTTCGCACGATTCTCTTCAGAGTCTTCTATGAAGTCGCCAATCTTATAAAATTCTTGCCAGTTAGCAAATTCATCTTTTCTTGCTACAGCTTCTTCATTGGTTGCCATTACTTAATCCTTCTCCGGGGTTTCATTAGTTGGTTTAACAACAAAGTTTAGATAGTCGATAATTTCTTTGACATGCTCCGCCTCTTTCCATTTGCGAGCAGCCACATAAGCTTCATACAAACCTTCAAGACGCTCAGTTACGTTCTCAGATCGAGCGTCCCAACCATTTTCAAACTCATTTTCATCAGTATTTTCAAGAGCTCGGTCCCAACCCTTGTTCCATCCCTTGAAGTAAGCATCATCAATGAGGTCGCTTATTTTTCTTTTAATCTTCTTCATGCCCATTTTTATCGGTTTCTTTCTTCGTCTCTACGTTCTTTATAGCACTTCGGGCAGTAGCTACCCTTAAATCGAATTCTGTGTTTGCGACAAGGATACCCCTTGTAAACAGGTTTAGAGGGCATCATCATCTCCATGGTTAAGATACCAAATAGAAACGACGACTACTAAAATAAGTCCCAAAATAAACTCAATCATTTTCTAGGTCCACTTCCATCTGAATAATTGTCAGTCTATCGCTGATAGAGCCCAGCTCTTCTTTGATAACGCCAAACTCAATGCCAAGCAGTTCGATTCGCTCGTCTAGGAAATCAATAGCGGCGTCTAGTTCTTCAGAGTTCATCAGTCTTTTCCTGAATCTTTCGGATTGCCACACGAAGCGGGTGTAGTCCAAGTTCTGACGTCGGTCTCGAGTCATAGTACTGTTTCTCAAGCTCCTCCAGCACTTTAACAATTCGTACTAGCTCCTCGGCAGTTCCATCTTTTTTGCCGTAGTCATATGCTTCAATGCTCACTTGTTTTCTCCCTTGCCAAAGTAGTAAATAACTGCTTTATTGCCATACTCAATAATTGTTTCAATAATCGCAAAGACAATGAAAACCACTAGAAGCTTCACTTGTTTTCTCCCTTGATAAGTTCCAAAAGCTTTCTGTTATGCATCTCTTCTTTACCGACACAAGTGCTGCTGTCGCCACCACATTCAGTGTAGCCATATAGGTATAGGCACATGTGCTTCTCTAACAGTGCAATGATGCGTTCACGCTCACGCTTCTCCCCCTCCGCGATACCGTTGTGGTACGGGGCAAGAAGCTGATCCGTTAGGGCAAACATCTTCTCTAGTTCAGGGTCAGTCATTTATTCTTTCCATTCTTTTAGTATCCAGCTGGAGCTGTTCTTTTTGTCTTCGCCTCCGACACCGAATACGAATTCAAGTCTCTCCGACTGTATCACCATTTCTGGAATGTTGTCAAGTGTTCTATCCCCACCATTTGCAAAAATCACTTTACAGCCCGGATTTGTAGCCAAAACCCACTTAATTGCGTCAATTGCGGTCCCATCTTCGTCGTCAAACTCAAGAACGGCGTCTACGCTCTTCAGCTCCTCTAGGACGGCTCGACGTTCGTCTGCGGGCATAAAGGGCTTACCTTTTTTGCGTTTTAGCCATTCGTCGGAGTTTAATCCAACAATAAGGGCGTCGCCTAACTTTCGTGCAGCTCTTATGTAAGCAATATGACCCGAGTGCAACGGATCAAATCCACCGGTCACAAGTACGACTGTTTGTGGATTATCTGTCTCAGTTTGATTCTTCGTCATTCTTTTGGTTTTCCTCTTTGATGGCTTTCTTCTTTAGCTTATGTTCCTCGGCTAAATTCTGGTAAGTCTGATTTTTGTAGTGGACACGCTTCACCATTTCCAAAGTACAGCTTCTAAAAGCTTCAATACCTCTAGGTCCACCGATAACGTCTACCCACTCCGCCCCGGTTTCAGTCTTTACGTACTTCACAAAGCGATAACGCCCAGTCCAGCCAGTAATCTTTAGCTCGGTTCCGGGCTTAACGTGACGTCCATTGATCTGCATCTCGGTCTGAATCTCCCAGAGGGCATTCGGTCTAGGAGCTTCAGGAACATTGATAGTCTTTTTACGGCGTCCCATTGTCTTCTTCCTTTTCAGCAGTAATGGCGTCTACTATATTCTTTACCGTCGAAGCATACCACTTACCACCGTTTTGTGTAGGAACTGAATCCCTATTCAAACCCTCAGCAATAAGACGATAACTGCGTCCACTACTTCTTTCTACCATAATGCGTTCTTTAATGTCAAGTGGAGTTTTATTTTTAGGCCCCATGTCCACACCCCAGACAACTCCGCGCTCGCGGCGGTCCCGGTGAACATCCTTTTGACGGGCGGCAATGATGCCACGTTCCATCTCGGCGAGCGCAGACATCACAGTAACAACGAACCTACCCTGGTAAGAAGACGTGTCCAGGTTCAGGTCTAGCATGATTAGTCGCCAACCCTGCTTGTTAGCCATATCCACGATATCTAGGAAGTCGGTGGTCGACCTAGCAAGTCGGTCGATTCTAGTAACAATAAGGGCGTTTGCTTCTTTGCGTTCCAAAGCACCCAAAGCTCCCAATAGAGCAGGGCGTCCTTTTACGCTTTTACCCGAACGACCCTCCTCCCGGACAACTTCCCACGAAGTAAAGCCATGAAACTCGGCGGCATTGACAAGCTGCCTCTCCTGAACGTCCAGAGATACGCCGTCATTTACCTGCATCTGCGTAGAGACGCGGGCATAAAGTAGGGCTTTTCCGGGGTCAGTAGGGGCGTCCACGATTTAGACCTTGTCTAGGCAGCCCTTGCAGATAGAACCCATCATCTGGATGTTAACAATTGGCATCATAAACTCATAGAATTCAGCATCAATGTTTGGCTGGTGACAGCGGTCACAAAGCTCCTGTCCGCTTTCAACATCTTTAGTAGCGACGTCCATTGCACAGTCCATACACAGCAAGGTGTTTGGCTTAGCTAGTAGTGCAATCCATACCGTTGGATTGGTAGGGTCGATATGGTCACAGTGCTCAGGGGCAATGATATCTTCCTCAGCTGCAATCTTGCTTTCAAGAGTTGTCAGCCAGGTCCACTCCTCTAGAAGATAGCCTGAAACTATTTCTTTTCTATCACGAGGCTTCTGGACATATGAATAGTCCAATGTTTCGGTCATAATTCGACCGGCGTCCGCCGCGATGCTCTGTGTCTGCTCAGCAGCAGCCTCGAGCATTTCTTTTGTGTGAGCTTCCGCAATTCTCATGTCTTGCTCATTGTTTTCCATAATAGACTTCCTCTCGATTGTTGGTTAGTCGGTTATAAGCATACACATCTAACCCACATAGTGCAAGGTACTCCATGGCCTTTTGCGGATCTCTGTGATAATCAGATTCGTCAATTAGGCAATAGACAGTCTTCAATCCTGAATTAGAGATTAGTTTGGCACAGCCCATGCAAGGCGGGGCGGTTACATAGATACTTCCACCCTCTACAGACCAGCGGTCAACATAAAGAAGGGCGTTTGCTTCAGCGTGGATAGACGGGCAACCATCATAGGCTCCGCTAAGTCCAGTTTTACCCTGAGCTCTCTCGCACCAGTTCATGCATTCGCCAGACACATCTAACCCAGCAGCCGGTCCGTTGTAGCCTTCGGCAACGATTCGTTCGCGTTTATCGACAATAACTGCGCCTATCTGGGCACGGCTACAGCGCGAGCGTTTAGCAATACTCCTGGCGTTTTCGAATCTAATCTCTGTCCAAGAGAGTCTTTGAGGGGGTTCCATACTTCTTAGTATACAAACTTAATCCTAAGTTTATACGGGGTTTATACAAAATAGTTTTGTACATTAACTTGCTGACCACCCTGGACTCGAACCAGGAACCTACGAGTTAACAGCTCGGTGCTCTGCCATTGAGCTAGTGATCAAAACGCAAGACCTTTAATTCCCGATAGTTACTAACACCTTCGGTTCAGGGGTCTTGCTCTATTTCGGCTGAGTTAGTTGTCGCTACACCGAAACATTGTGGAGATGCGGGGAATCGAACCCCGGTCCAGTTATGGATCCATTGTTCTTCTACAAGCTTAGGCAGTTTTCATAACACCAGACGTTTGACCTGCCAGACCGTCTAGCCCTCACGATTTATAGGCCCGTGAATTGCCTTGGTGCGAGCGTCCTATTTATTTAAAACCTAGCTGCCCACTTAGGACTGGTGCTTTGCTAGGGGTTCTAACTACTACTAAGCAGCTAGAGCGAATGCAGAACGTGATTCAGCATTTATTTTGTTTAGCGGTTTTACGAGACTCCGCTATCTCGGCTTGCTTCACCAACTTCAGAATAACTGTCGAAACCAGTCATCCCCGTGACACTATTTAATTGTAATTATATTGTAGCAGATCTACAGAGTTTTTAGCAAACTTCTAATAACTCCCACAGTCTCCCACGGGATTTCCACTCTTATACATTTAATTTTAGTTTTAAGAACGGGGTAGTCGTTTCCATCTTTATCAAATCTATCGCCAACAAAGATAACTTCTTCTACTTTTAGATTGTTTATTTCCATCAGCTTTTTCATAGCAAAACCTTTGTCAACGCCTTTTCTAGTAACGTCAATACTAGTAGATCCGCCAGATCTGACCTCAAATTCAGGAAGATAGCCGGAGATCTTTTGCTTTAGGCTTTTCTTCTTTTTTCCGCCTCTATCCCAGGCTTCTTTTAAATATCCTGGTGCCTTTTGGCCAAGAGCTGAAAAAGTGATCTGAGAACCTCTATTTTCAATTACCTTGCCATAAGGCTCTTTAGGCCAGTAGCCAAGCATTTTGGCAGATAGCTTGATAATCCTTTTTATCTTTTTTACTTCTTTTTTGTGCAACTCAAGCTCATAAACAGGTTTCCAACCAAAAACACCGCGTCTTAGATATACAGCACCACTTGTTGGCATTAGGTGTAAGTTTTCTAGGTTTGCTTTTTTAGAAAGTCTCTTAAGTACCTGAGATTTAATCTGCTTTTTATTGCCACCGGTGACAATGCAAACCTGGGTCTTAGATAGGAGATCTTCAAGAGCATGAACAATCTCGATAGAGATAAAACCCTTGCTAGGTGCAAGGGTTCCATCCAAATCAAAAGCTACAAGCTTTACAGACATTAGTCCTTCTTTGTAATCAAACGACGCTTGATTGCATCAAAAATCTTTGGACGCTTCTTGTTAGCCTTGCCGTTGTTCCGAGCATCGTTGCTACCTTTAGCTGCAGGCTTTCCGCCTCCACCTTTTCCTTTTGCCATTTTCTACTCCTTCTGAGTTTTTATTATATATCTAGTCCGCGGTTAGTTGCCCGCCAGACGGATGGTGCATGATTTTCTTCAACACCACGTTTGTTTTCAAAGTTTTCATAAAGACGCATGATGTGAATACATGGATCGCCTTCTTCAAATTCCAAGTCTTCTGCTTCACTTGTAGGAAGACCATCGTGGGTGTAGCAGACAGTTGGTCCACACCAGCCGTTGTTTATTCCTAGCTGTAGCCACTCTTCAAAAGTCATAGTTTGGTTTTCTTTTTGGTGTCCCCCCGCCAGGCGCTAACATGACGGGGGGACGATTTTTTGGTCGTGCACCACATCTATCAAGCCTTATAGATGATGTGGGCTTTGTTGCGGTTGCAACATAAATAGATTAGCAAAAAAAGTTTACAAATGCAACAAATCCCCCCAAATAATTTGGAGGGATTCGTTTATTTAGATTTAAGGTTTATAGACCAGAGTTGTCAGTCGACTTAGAAGTCTTCTTAGTCTCTGCCAGTGCAGCTTCAGCTGAGCTAGCGAAAGCGATGTTAATTTCGTTTTCGTCAAGAATACCGTCTACGACGTAAGCACGAGCCAGCGATTCTGCAACTTCCATAATTCCAACGAAAGCCGCGATTAGGGCTGACTGCCATAGCTCAACGCCACCGATGGAACCAGCAGCTAGAACGGCACTAACCTTTAGGATTACAAGAGCAACAGTTCTCTTGAGAATCATTTTTACTATATTCATAGTTTCTCCCGGGAGTGAGTAGATTAATAGACCCTCTCTCCCAAGAGCTACTTCTATTTTATCGTACTTATTGTTAGTTGAGTTCTTTTGGCATTTTGACGAATAGTACGTCTTGTTCTTTCGGTGGTCCCACCCCAGATGCCCTGAAGACTAGGGTCTTTTAGAGCGTATTCTAGGCACTGCATCTTGTACGGGCAAGTTGCACAAATAGCTTTAGCTTCTTTTTCATATCGATAGGAAGAAACAACTTTTGAGTACTCTTTGCCATCAGATCTGGTGTATCTGATTTCCTCGTTGTCTTCGGAAAAAAATGCGTCAGGGTAGGATTCTGCACAAGGAGGGTTTCCATGCTCCTTAAAATCTGGATAATCTTTAGGTAGGAAACCATCTAACATGTGTCTATTTCTTTCTAACGCCAGGGCTGACTTGTACTGTATCCAGTCCCCTTAAATTGAATTGGTGGAGCACTGAATATACGTACTAGTCTACCGTCACACCCCTCTTCAACGCAAGTCAATTGCTTCTGATCCTCGTTAATTCCGCGGACCTCAGAGTATTTGTGATCAGAGTTTTTGTCGCATTTGTATTCGTAAGTCATATATAAATTCTACAAGATAAAAGAAAACCCCTCCCGAAGGAGGGGCTTTCAATTACTACTAGTCTTGCTCGACTAATGTGTTGAGCTTGTCTAGACGGAATCCAGACCAGCTATCCTGACCTACCACAACTATAGGTGCGGATGCATAGCCTTTCTCCTCAATGAGAGCAAAGACCTCAGGGCTATCCGCAATCATCTTGGACTCAAACTCGATGCCCTTGACGGTCAAGAATCGCTTGGTCTGCTCACACGCAGTGCAGTTTGGGTTGCTGTATACGATTACCATTACTTCTGGTTCTCCACAATCAACTTGACTTCACACGCGTCTGTGGTGCAGTAAGCATCACCGATGGCTTCGATACCTAGACCCTGGTAGATACCAGCAAGAGAGATAGGGAACAACTTACCAGCTGCTTCCTCGTACTGCTCTTTTGTGATCTGGGTGTACGGCATCTGTGGGTAAACGTGGTTTCCTGAAGGCAGGAACGACACAGTCTTCAACTGACCGTCGTACATGTGAAGTACCGACTCGACGTGCTGAGACTCAGTCTCAGGGTCAAAAGTTACAGTCACAGATACCGAGTTGTCAGACCAGTAACGCTGAGCAGTTGCGGCGAGTGCCATCTTCTCAAAGATAGTGACGTCGCGCTCTGCACGCTTAGCACCGGACTTGATTGGGAAGAATACGACCGAAGTAGTGTCAGGCGATTCCGAAGCTGGCTCGACAGTGTAGTTAGCCATCTTGAATAGTGCCAACATAGGGTCGTTGTTTCCAAAGCGGATAGCACGCATGAAGTATTCGCCACCTGGAGTCCAGTGAACACCTGGCGACTCACCAGCAAGAATCGACACAGTTCCGGAAGGCTTGACAGTCGTGGTCTTGATTGACTCACGAATACCTAGCCACTCCGAGTAGACAGTGTCGTACTTCTTAACTACTGCGTAACCCTCGTCCATCCAAGTACGGAGAGCTGGAAGACCGTGAGTATCAGCAAAGTTAGCAATACCCGACATCGAGGTTCCGATGCGACGGTTACGCTGCATGATTGCGTTGGTCTCTTCCCAGTGCGTAGGCATGAGAGTTACAGTCTTGGCGTAGAGGTAAGCAAACTTGAGCGTGCGCTTGTAGTCTTCCAAGTCCTTGTGGCGGTTTAGATAAGTTTCAACGAGAGTACACATTTCGTAGCTCTCAAGTGACTGCTCTGCACAAGGGTTGTAGCCCATGATGCGGTGGTCCTTGTTGTTGATTGGGTCACCTAGACGGCCATAAGCCTTCGAGATGTCTTCCCAGATAACGCCAGGCTCACCATTGCGGATGATTCCATCGATAATCTTCGAGAAGTCAGTTCCAACGTTTACCATGACTGAGTTGTTCGACATCCAACCCCAGCCAGGAATCTCTGGGTCATAGGAGTTACGCTCAGGGAAACGCTCAGCATTCTTGAGGTTTAGGAAGTCCTCGTCGTCAATGCGGCCAATCAAAAGCTCAGCTGAACGACGAACGTTACCCGAAACAACACAGCGACCAATTAGGTTACCGAGGTCAGCAATGTCCACAGTTGTCAGGGTCTGACCCTTACGTCCGCAGAAGATCTGGCTAATTTTGTTGTGAAGAGCAATTAGAGGGTCTGGACCTGAAGCAGTTCCACCAAAGGTTGCAATAGGCGAACCGTAGGGGCGAATCTGGTCGTAGTTGAAGTCCCACTTAGGCTGGTCTGGCTTCAGGAACGAGTTGATAAGTGCAACTGTCGACTCCATCCAACCTTCACGGGTGTCAGGAATGTCGTAGGTCTGAGGAGCACCTGGCTCGTAAATCTCAAAGCCCTTGTCTGCACCCTTGTCGTCAAAGCCAACACCAACACCGAGCATCGATGCTTCCATGAGGAATGCAAATGGCTTACCTGGGTTCTGCTTCGTCATCTCCAAAGTAGAAACGAAAGCACAGTTCTGCAGAGCAGCCGAGTTCTTCTGAATGTTTACGATTGGTGTGCCCATAACCCAGAGTCCGCGACCTGGAGGCGACCACTTTAGGTGGAATAGGGAGTCAAAGAACTCCTTAGCCGAGGCAGCAGCCTTAGCATCTGACCATGGCAAACGATTAGCACGTGCGTGATCCTTCTGAATCGAATAGGTTCCGTTGGTAACGCGCTCGCAAACCTCCGCCCAGGTTTCTTTAGTGCCGTCTTCTTTTTTGCGTGAGTACGTGCGTAGGAATGTAATTTCGCCTACAGAGTTGCCAGCGGCATCTTTGTAACCAAAAGGGGATTCTTTTTGCTTGTACTCCGCTACGAACTCTTCATTTAATTTAAATGAGAACATATGTAGTTATGCCATTTCTAGTAGGGAGTATTAATCGGAATACCAGTATACCTCGATTATTTAGACCCGAGTATTTCTGATATTACAAGAATAGTGCATCCATAATTTCTTTGCAAATCGGGCAAACCCTTAATCTTTCGGGGTTTTTAGAAGGTACAAAGACCTTTCCACATATGGCTATTACGGGAGTTCCCATAATATACCCCTCTGTTACAGAGGCCGATTCGGCATAATGAGCAAATTGTTCGTCATCATTGTCGTCGTTTTTAACGTCGGTATTAACGTCTTCAAGTACATCAGTAGACAAGTTATACCTCCTTCAACATAGACAGAACTGCGTCTAATTTAATTTTACCAAGATAAGCAGCTACGTCTTTATAACCGTAAGAAACAAGAACTTCATCTTCAGCCACAACTAGTCCGGCAGCAAACTCAATATCTGCGTCTGAAAGCTTAAATCTATCTGACAAATGAGTCAAAGTACCATCCGCTGAGTATCTAGCAAACCTGTGAAAATACGACCTCTTAATTTTGGTAACTACACCGAATCTTCTATTAGAGTATTCAGTTTTTTCCCACGTATCTACTTCGTGAACAATTGCAAGATTGAAATCTTCTACTGGCCATAGAGCACTTCCACCGCGAATTCTTTCTGAAGCTAGCTCACTTTTTTCTCGTCTACGAATTTTTCCTTGCCCTGACTTATATACAGATATGGCACTGTAAACATAGTCGCAATCGGCTGGCTTTTTATAAAATGGCATCCAGTTTTTCTCCATGGGCTGCAAATCACCCTCAGTGTGTAACTTAAGTAACGTTGCAGTGGTGCCATTTAGTCTGTAATTGGCAATTCGAGGGATATCGTCACTAATATAAGGTTCCCGCATTACGGACAGGATATGCCAAGCATTATCCTGCCAATAAAGACGGCCATCCTCCGGCCCACGTAGAAACTGCCCGCAGCCAGAAAAATCTATTTCTTTTAAAGTCGACTCGACAATTTGCCAGTTTTCATCTAGTTTGGCCATAAACATACGATTTTTGACCCTAGTTCCAATGGTTGCAACAGCTTCTCCAGTTTCAGGACTAAAAAAGTAATTACTAGATCTAAAAAGAACTACATATCCTTCTACAGGAGAATATCCAATAGATGCATTGAACGCCGACCAACGTTTATCTTCTTCTAGTGGAAACCTGCGAATACGCCAAGTTTCTCCGCCTAAATCGCTAAATAAAGTAGTGGTCATTAGTCAAGTATACCAACTGGGCATCGTCTAAATAAGGTAAAATTAAAGGTACAGATATATCTTCCCTTAAGGACCCGCTATGAGCTGCGTTGCTGGAACCTACAACATTACTTGTAATCAAGGTGCTACATTCCACCGTACTATTACATGGACCGACTCTGCCCGGGATCCTTACGATATCAGCAACTACACTGCACGAATGCACGTTCGTACTGCAGCTAATGCTGCCTCAACAATAGTAGAGCTAACAACATCAAACGGACGAATCACCCTAGGAGCAAACGCTGCCACAAAAGGGCAGGTGAGCTTATTAATAGCCGCCAATACCACAGCCAACTTGACCCCAGGTCTTTATGTTTATGACTTGGAGCTTGTTTCCAGTACTGGTGTAGTCGATCGAATTCTTGAAGGTAACTTCAAAGTTAGTGCCGAGGTAACTCGCTAATGCCAGTCGAGTTTGAGGACCAGCCCAATAAGGTCATAGTCAATCCCAGAGACGTTAACAAGGTTATCGTCCAGGAGCAACCTAACCATGTTGAAATAGCAATTGGCGGTCCTCAAGGAGCACAAGGTACACAAGGTCTTCAAGGTTTACAAGGTATAGCTGGAGATGGAAACCAAGGAGTCCAAGGACCTTTAGGTTTCCAAGGTGTTCAGGGTACTCAAGGTATCCAAGGTGTAACTGGCATCCAAGGACAGACCGGTACGCAAGGGACGCAAGGCACCCAAGGTGTTCAGGGGTCTCAGGGCGTACAAGGCACCCAAGGTGCTACAGGTATTCAAGGCCAGACCGGAACTCAAGGTACCCAGGGTGTGCAGGGTACAAATGGTATTCAAGGTATTGAAGGTATCCAAGGTACTGACGGTACTCAAGGCTTAGTCGGTATTCAAGGATCGCAAGGGCTACAGGGTGTCCAAGGTACACAAGGCGTCCAAGGAGTGCAAGGCACGCAAGGCGTCCAAGGTACTCAAGGAGTTCAGGGTGTTCAAGGCATTACAGGAATCCAGGGTCTAACAGGCATACAAGGACTACAAGGCATTCAGGGTGTTCAGGGTATTCAAGGTATTACTGGAGAGACTGGACCTCAAGGTGTAAACATTAACTTTGTTGGCAGCGTTGCCGATTACGCGGCTTTGAACGCCATCGTTAACCCAGATATTAATGATGCTTACATCGTTGACTCGGATGGAAACCTCTGGGTTTGGAGTGGCAGCAGCTGGACCGACGCCGGTCAGATCGTTGGACCTCAGGGTGCTCAAGGTACAACAGGTCAAACTGGTACTCAAGGTGTACAGGGAACTACAGGTTCCCAGGGTACAACCGGTCTACAAGGTGTAACCGGTACTCAGGGCGTCACTGGAACTCAGGGCACCACAGGTGCCCAAGGCCTAACAGGACTACAAGGATCAACAGGTACACAAGGTGTTACAGGTATCCAAGGCCAAACAGGTACGCAAGGTACTGACGGAGCTCAGGGCACAACTGGTGCCCAAGGTCTTGTAGGTATCCAAGGTCAAACAGGTACTCAGGGAACTAATGGACTTCAAGGCACGACTGGAGCACAAGGTCTAACAGGTCTTCAAGGGCACGAAGGTACGCAGGGTATTGCTGGCGTTCAAGGCTCCCAGGGTGCTCAAGGAATCCAAGGCATTCAAGGCACTGAAGGTGTACAAGGTGCAACTGGTAATACCGGTCTTGGCTATGACCTCATTAACTCTGGATACAGAGAGCTTTTTGGCAACGAGGTTTCTGTTGATTTCCAAGCCCCCGCATCTGCCTATCAAGTAGGTAATCTAGTAGAGGTTCGAGCCTTTAGTGGTGGCTCTGCTCTGGCTGGATTTGTTCGCGGAGAGATTGCTCTCAAAAGCGAAGTCGCAGCTGGCGTATACAACTACTCCATTACCGCCACCGAAGTTGGTGCTGGTTCCGCATCTGAGTGGCGTTTCTCAATTATTGGTGAAACAGGAGCTACAGGCATTCAGGGTACAACCGGTACCCAGGGTCTTACTGGCTTACAAGGTTCAACTGGTGCTCAAGGCATAACTGGTCAGACAGGTGCTCAAGGAACTACTGGTACCCAGGGCTTGGAAGGTCTTCAGGGCCACACTGGAGCTCAAGGCGTCACTGGTATTCAAGGCACGACCGGTACTCAAGGATCTACGGGAGCCACCGGCGATCAGGGTATCCAAGGTACAACAGGTACCCAAGGAACTACAGGTAGCCAAGGAACCTCTGGACTAAACGGTGACACAGGTGCTCAAGGTACTACCGGTGCGCAAGGCATTACTGGAACCCAAGGAACAACTGGCTCACAGGGTACAACGGGTGCAACTGGAGCCCAAGGCACGCAAGGAACTACAGGCGAGACCGGTGCTCAGGGCCTAGTCGGTTTGCAGGGTGCAACGGGTACCCAAGGAACTCAAGGCACACAAGGTGTTACAGGTTCTCAAGGAACTACAGGTCAAACCGGTCTTCAGGGTTTGACCGGTCTTCAGGGTATTCAAGGAACCGCAATCCAAGGTACCCAAGGAACTACAGGTACAGCTGGTTCGGGTGGTGCCATTGGACACTATGGCTCATTCTACAGCTCACAGACCCAAGCTCTTGCAAACGTTAGCACAGAGCAGGTTGTTACACTAAACTCGACCTACCCTAACGGTAGCGGTCACGGCATCTCAATTGTTGACAACAGCAAAGTAACTATTGCTGAGCCTGGCACCTACACAATGACTGCGGTCATTCAGATTGCAAACCCAACTAACGCTGTTCAGTCTGCACGATTCTGGTTGAAGCTAAACGGAAGCAACTATGCAAACTCAACAACCTCTGTAACCCTACAACCACGTAAGTCTGCAGAAGAGCCTAGCTACCAGCTAGTAACAGTTACCTTTGTAGGAACGTCGACAGCAGTAAACGACTACGTACAGATTTTCTGGGAAGGAACTTCAACTGAGCTTTCGCTAGTGGAAGACCCAACCAACGGATACCCAGAAACTCCATCTGTAATCCTCGGCATCACCCAGGTTATGTACACCCAGCTCGGCCCTCAGGGTACGACTGGTACTCAAGGCCTCACCGGTATTCAAGGCGCAACAGGTTTGCAGGGAACAACCGGAGCACAGGGGACGACAGGCGCTCAGGGTATCGAAGGTCTGCAAGGTGCCACAGGTGCTCAAGGTCTTGTTGGTGCTCAAGGCACGCAAGGTGTTACAGGAGCACAGGGTCAGACAGGTAGCCAGGGAACTACTGGTACACAAGGCACTCAAGGTACAACCGGCACACAAGGTGTCGAGGGTCTTCAAGGTCACACTGGCGCACAAGGAACTACGGGTCAGACAGGTTTAACTGGTGACACTGGTGCTCAGGGAACAACTGGTGCTCAAGGTGCAACGGGAAGCCAAGGACTAACCGGTATCCAAGGCCAGACTGGATCACAGGGTTTAACTGGTCTTCAGGGTCTTACTGGTTTGCAGGGTGTTACCGGAACTCAAGGAACACAGGGTATTCAGGGAACAAATGGTACTCAAGGTCTAACAGGTATCCAGGGTGCCGAAGGCTCATTCGGTGGCGCGTCATTCGACTACAACTACCTAACCAACACAACTCACTCAGATCCAGGTGCAGGAAACCTAAAGTTTGATGCAGCCCTAACATCAGCTACTGCTCTATACATCGACCCGCTCGACATTAACAACGTTAACGTCACGAACTATCTACAAACAATTGACGACTCAACATCGGCAATCAAGGGCCACTTCCGAGTTAGCGAAACCGCCAATAACGATAACTACGTTTACTACGCTATCAACGGCTCACACGTTCACGAGGGTTCTGAAGATTTCTTCCACGTCCCGATCGCGTACCTATCTGGATCCGTCTCATCATTTGCTGACGGCCTAGATGTAACCATCACGTTCGTTCGAACTGGTGATAAGGGTGACACAGGCGCTCAGGGTACGCAAGGAACGACTGGTCTACAAGGTCTAACTGGTGCCCAAGGAACCTCTGGCACAAACGGACTAAATGGTAACGACGGTGCTCAAGGAACCACTGGTGCTCAAGGAACCACTGGTGCGACCGGAGCTACTGGCTCGCAGGGTACAACTGGAACTACTGGTGCTCAAGGTACAACTGGTTCGCAGGGTACAACTGGACTTCAGGGTCTAGAAGGTGCCCAAGGAACCACTGGAACCCAAGGTGCTACGGGAACCACTGGTGCCACTGGTGCTCAAGGAACCCAAGGTCTAACTGGAGATACCGGAGCGCAGGGAACTACCGGTGCTACTGGTGCTCAAGGTACAACTGGCACCCAGGGTGCAACAGGTACCCAAGGAACTACTGGAACCCAAGGTATAACTGGCTCGCAGGGCACAACTGGACTCACTGGAGATACCGGAGCTCAGGGAACGACTGGCTCGCAGGGTACATCTGGAACCAACGGTAATGATGGAGCTCAGGGTACAACAGGTACACAAGGCGCAACTGGCTCACAAGGCGCAACTGGCTCACAGGGTACAACAGGACTACAAGGCTTGACCGGTCTTCAGGGTCTAACAGGTGCAACTGGTGAGCAAGGTATTCAAGGTACAACTGGCTCGCAGGGAGCAACCGGCCAGACCGGTCTTCAGGGTCTAACAGGAACTCAAGGTGCTACAGGTTCGCAAGGTATTACGGGCCTACAGGGTCTAACTGGAGACACAGGTGCTACAGGTGCTACAGGTGCTCAAGGTACGACTGGTTTCCAGGGAACAACTGGTGAGACAGGTGCCACTGGTGCCCAAGGAACCACTGGAACCCAAGGTGCTACTGGTACGACTGGTAACACTGGTTCGCAGGGAACAACGGGAAGCCAGGGGACCACAGGTGCTACAGGTGATCAGGGCATTCAGGGAACCACAGGAACTCAGGGTGCTACTGGTCTAACAGGTGCACAGGGAACTGACGGTCTAACCGGAGCCCAAGGTATTCAGGGTACAACTGGAACTCAGGGTCTAACAGGAACTCAGGGATTTACAGGTGCTCAAGGTACTCAGGGTCTAATCGGCCCAAGTGCTGGCATTACCGCAACTGACGTTGTTGTGACCGGAAAGCTAAGCGGCGACCAGTCGATCGCATCGGCCACTAACGATGTCCTTATAGAGTTTGTAGACGACTTTGACCCTCGCAACTGGTGGGACCCTAGCACTAAGCGCTTTACACCAGACGTTGCTGGCTACTACAACATTGCTCTACACGCTTGGTGGACAGCCGGTGGCACTACAACAAACCAGTACAACATTCAGATTCGTAAGAACGGCAACACTTCTGCAATTTTCCAAAACCAGGTAGTAACAGGGGCAGGTACGTCGCAGGGTGGGAGCAGAATCGTCTACCTAAACGGTTCAACGGACTACATAGACTTCACAGCATACAACGGTGATACTTCGTCAAGAAGTCTGCAATGGGGTGGAGCTGGTCAAGGAACCTGGTTCTCCGCCTCTCTAGTCACCGTTGGTGTTGGAGCGCAGGGTACGCAGGGTACAACTGGAACCCAAGGTGCTACGGGGACCCAAGGCTCTACTGGAGCCCAGGGAACCACCGGAGCTCAGGGAATTCAAGGTATTCAGGGTCACACTGGTATCCAAGGATTTACAGGATTACAAGGTTCAACTGGTGCTCAAGGAACTACCGGAACAACTGGTGCAACTGGTACTCAAGGTGCCACTGGTACTCAAGGTGCCACGGGTGCTCAAGGTACTACTGGTCTTACCGGAAACACTGGTAGTCAAGGAACAACTGGTACTCAAGGTGCTACAGGTACTCAGGGTGCGACAGGTACTCAAGGTACTCAGGGTCTGCAAGGTACTAGTCCAAATACATTCACTACAGTCTCCACTCCGGCCGGAACTAGCCCAGTAGCTGATCTCTCTTCAGACACACTGACCCTTACTGCAGCTGGTGGTTTAACGATTACTGGAGATTCAACCACCGACACCATTGCATTCTCTACAAATGCAGCATCAGCTAATGGTGCATCCACTTTGGTTATTCGTGATGCTACCGGAAACTTCTCTGCAAACACCATTACAGCCAATATTGCACTAGCAAATGTCACAGGACTGGGCACAAACGTTGCGACATTCTTGGCAACCCCAAGTTCGACTAACCTAATCAATGCGGTCACAGACGAAACTGGAACTGGCTCTCTAGTATTCTCCACAAACCCATCACTTGATGGTGTGACTCTAAATGCTGGAACCTCGTTTATTATTGAGGACGCAGACAGCGTTGTTGGTCGCATAATCGGTTCTGGAAACATATTCTATATTCAGGCCGGAGCAGATACAAATGATGGCACTGGTCACATTTTTATGGGCCGCTACGCCAACGCAAACCCAGTTACCACTATTACCCTAAATGCCACCAACACAAACGTAGCAGCCGATCTTCGAGTAGGTGGCGACCTAACAATGGTCGGAAGTGTAGACCTACGTGTAGGACTTGGTAGTGCTGGAGATGCTCCAATTTACTTTGCTTCGGGAACAAACCTATCCACTATTGAAGCTGGTGCTATTGAATATGACGGAAACGTATTCTACGGAACACCAAAAGTAACAAGCAGCACCTACGGTAGAGGCTTGATCCCTACTACCATGGTCTACGCAAGCAACACGTCACCTACTGTTTCCACTTCAACTGGAAATGCCACTATTACACTAAACCCACTTGGAACTGCAGTAACACTTCCAGCTGGCTCATTCGAGATAGAAGGTTTTGTGGTTGTTCAAGTAAGCAATACAGTTAGCGCGGCATCAACTCTGAGATTTGGGTTCACAGGTACGGGCGTTGCTTCCATGCTTCTTGATGAGAAGTACAATGCTAACCAAGCAGCCATCACAACTGTTGCCGCTCCTACCAATGGTGCAAGAACTTCAGTAGCAACCACAACGATAGTGAGCAACCCAACCAATGGATACTACACACGTGTCTGGTTTAAGGGAATTATTAGAACCTCTTCGACGGCTTCTTTCTACCCTATTTTTACCGTGATAAACGGTGCTGTACCGGCAACAGCAACTTTGACAGCGCAGCCAGACGGATTTATGAAGGTAACCCCACTAAACGGAACTTACACCGCAGCAGTTAATATTGGAGGCTGGGCTTAATGGATAGATTTCACTGGTTTTGCTATTGTCGCACTGAAGGCTGCTTGAACTCAGGAAATGCTAACTACATAATCACTGACCAAGACGTCCCACCAAATCCTACGTGTGCAGAGTGTCTTTCTCCAATTACGGAAATTATTTTAGTAGAAGACCCCAATACTATCTAACCCAGAGCATTCCAACATCTGCTGTAGGTCTAAGACAGGACCGCATCCAGCCATCGGTAGTCCACCA
>JACCDJ010119189.1_pt1 | contig 17995 bp, 15 predicted proteins | sample 7444481 | NCBI WGS metagenome assembly JACCDJ01 (sample SAMN15323435, study PRJNA562643) | freshwater metagenome | isolation source: river surface water | place: USA:Blue River Watershed | collected 2017-08-15 | reverse complement strand
TTGGCCTTGCCCATCTTCTCGAAGGTGTCGCCGAGGGCGTAGATGATCTCCTTCTTCAGGTCGTTCATCAGCTGGACTTCGCTCTTGGCGGTCGTGAGCTGCTCGACCGCGAGGTCGTACTTGCCGCCCTGCGAGAAGGCGCGGCCGATGGCGAGGAGAGCCGGCTGGCGGAATTTCGGGTTACGCTGCGCGTACTGGAGCTGCTGGACGGCCTCGTCGAGGCGGTTGGCGGCGAGGAGGAGCGTGCCGAGCTCATGGCGGTAGGAGAAGTCGTTCGGGTAACGTTCGACGAGCGTGATGGACGTCTTGAGGCGGAAGTCGGCGAGCTCGGCCTCGTTCTTGGCGAGGGCGTCCTTGCTGGCGGCGTCGGCGGGGCTGGCCGCGATGGCTTCGCGCAGCTGCTTGGAGATGCGTTCGTAGCGGCGGATGATCAGGTCGCTTTCCTGGCGCTCGAGGGAGGTGTCCGCCTTGCCCTGGCTCGTGACGCGGCCGCGCTGCAGCCAGGCGATGGCGCTGTCGAGGTCTTCGGCGATAAGGAACATGCGCACGATCTCGCGGTAAAGGTCGAGGCTGTCCGGGGCGGCCTGGATCTTCTGGGCCAGTTCGGCGGCCTGCGCGAGGGCGGTGGCGGCGTCGGTGACGGTGCGGGAGGCCTGGTCGAGGCGCAGGGCTTCGTCCTTGTCCTTGAGCTTGGACTGGAAGTCGCCTTTGTCCTCCCAGTTGCCCTTCTTCATCGTCTTGCTGACAGAGGCCTTGCGGACGACTTCCTGGAGGTCGCCGTTGCCGGGGAAGAGCTTGAGGCCGCGGTCGGCCGCGGCGAGGGACTGGTCGTATTCGCCGCCGGCGATCCAGGCGTTGGCGAGGTCGACGAAGTGCTGGACCTGGCCGGGCTCGTTGGTCGCGAGTTCTTCGTACGCGAAGGCGGCGAGCTCATGGAAGCCGAGTTTCAGGCCGGCGAGGGCGAGGGTCTTGTTGGCGTTAGCGTCGGTGGGCTTCTTGGCGAGGGCTTCTTCGGCGGCCGCGATGGCGGCCACGGGGTCGGCTTCGACGGCCTTGGCGACCTTGCCGGCGGAGAGGGCGCTGGTCAGTCCGTCAAAGAGGCCTTTCTTGGTGCCGAGCATAGCCTTCTGGGCCTTGCGCAGGCTGCGGCGCACGTCGATACAGCCGGGATTACGGGCCAGGATGCCGGAGAGGACTTCCACCGCGTACTGGGGGTTTGTCTTCAGTTGCTGGTCCGCGGCCGTGATCTGTTTCTGGAGCCGGGGATCGAGCTCGGTAAGGGCGACTTTTTTCATGGAGAAATGGGCAGATTGACCTTCGAAAACTGACCTTGGCCTGTCGGGTGGTCAATCCCTTGGACGTGAAAAACGCAGGTGTCGGCGCAGGGCCGGGCGGAGCGGGGCGGCGATGATCCGGCCGATGCAGCCGGGGGCCCGGCAGGCGCACGGGTGGAAGAGGCTTTCGGCCAAGGAAAAGCCGTAATCAAAGGTGATTTCCTCCCCTGCCCGCAGGGGGCGGAGGCTCGTCAGCCAGGCCCCGTCTTCGGCGCCGTGCCAGGTGAGTTCCGCGTTGGGTTCGCAGGAGTGGTTGGCCCAGCGGGCAGGGTTGTCGGGGTCGGACCCGTCGAGCCAGAGCCCGGCGGCCACTTCCAGGGCGAAGACCTCGCCGGTCTCCGGGCGGGCGGGCGGCGTGGTGGTCGTCGGTCCGCGGTAGGGGGCGAGTCTTTCGCCGGCGACGAAATCGCGTCGGGCGAAGAGTCCTCGGCCGGCGATCGCGGAGGGCCGCGTCTCGACGACGTCCTCGTTCATGCCTCCGGACGGAGGTCGCGGGTCATCAGGGCGACGACCCCGGCGTGCGGGTCGAGCCCCTTGTAAAGGATCGCGTGCAGGCAGAAAAGGATCGGAGCGGTGAGGCCGCGGCTGGTCGCGAGCTTCGAGAGCGCTTCGGCGGCGCGATGGCCTTCGACGGCTTCCTTGCGCTCGGCGAGGGCGGCGAGGGTGCCTTGCGGATCCTTGGCGAGCTGTTCGCCGAGCGAGCGGTTACGGCTCCATGAGCCATGGGCCGTGGCCATGAGGTCGCCGACGCCGCCGAGTCCGAGGAAGGTTTCCGGGCGCGCGCCGAGCGCTTCGCCGAGGCGGGTCATCTCCTGGAGCGAGCGCGTGAGCATCGCCGCCTTGGCGTTGGAGCCGAGCCCGAGCCCGTCGCAGAGTCCGGCCCCGAGGGCGTAGACGTTCTTGAGCGTGCCGCCGATCTCGACGCCGACGAGGTCGGTCGAGGTGTAGGCGCGCAGGGTCGGTCCGCTGACGGCCGCCTGGACTTCTTTCATCAGGGCGTCGCCGGCGGTGGAAGCGAGGACGAGCGCCGTGGGCAGGCCTTGCGCGACTTCATCGGCGTTGCTCGGTCCGCTCAGCGTGGCGACGGGCAGGTCGCCGAAGGCCGCCGCCATGAGTTCCGAAGGACGGCGCAGGGTGGCGAGGTCCAGGCCTTTGCAGAGGGAGATCGCCATCTTCGCGCCCGAGTGGCGGACGGCCGGGCCGATCGCGCCGAGGAGTTCCGGCAGGCCCTTGGAAGGGCAGGCGAGGAAGACCAGGTCGGCGTCCATGAGCGCCGGCAGCGGCTCGAGGCCGATCTGAATCGAGTCGTCGAGGCGATGCCCCGGCAGGTAATCGGTGTTCTCGCGCGTGGTGGCGAGGGCGAGGGCCTGTTCGGCGCGACGCGGCACGAGCGTGACGGTCTGGCCTTGGCGGGCGAGGTGGATCGCCATGGCCGTACCCCAGCCGCCGGCTCCGAAGATGACGCAGTTCATTTGGATTTCTTGGCGCGCACCTTGGCGGCCCAGCGACGGACGGCCGCGACCGCGTCACGATGCAGGTTGGCTTCCGGCCGGGCGAAGGGCGGCGGTTCGGGCGTGAGGCCGAGCAGGTCGTGGATGACGAGGATCTGGCCGTCGCAGCCGCGGCCGGAACCGATGCCGATCGTCGGCACGGACACCGCTTCGGTGATCTTCGGCATGAAGGTCTCGTCCACGCATTCGACGACCATCGCGAAGGCGCCCGCGGCGGCGACCGCCTGGGCGTCGATGAGGATCTTCTGCTGGTCCTCGGACGTCAGTCCGCGTCGGCGATAGCCGGCGGAGTGGACGCGCTGGGGAAGCATGCCGACATGGCCCATCACCGGGATGCCGGCGTCGACGAGCCGGGCGATCGCCGGGGCGAGGGAGGCGCCGCCTTCGATCTTCACCGCCTTGACGCCGCCTTCCTGGAGGAAGCGACGGCAATAGCCGAGGAGCTTCGGAAAACTGTCGTGCGCCAGGCCGAAGGGCAGGTCGCCGACCACGACCGCTTCGGTCTTCGCTCGGAAGACCGCGGCGGAGTGGTGGATCATCATGTCCAGGGTGACCCCGACCGTGTCGGGTAAGCCGAGGACCACGTTGCCCAAGGAGTCGCCGACGAGGATGAGGTCGGCGCCGCCGGCGTCCGCGATGCGGGCCGTGCTCACATCGTAGGCGGTAAGGCAGACGATGGGCCGGACGCCTTTGAGGGCGCGGAGGGACCGGGTGGTGGACTTCACGCCTTGGGCTTACCCAGAGACGCTCCGCTTGTAAAGCGTGGGTAAAGGGTGTAAGGTGCGGGGGTGTGGCGTCGCCTCATCAGCCTGTTCCGTAGGCCCGACTATCGGGTCAACGCGTACGCGCACCCCGATCTCTCGTCGCAGACCCGGCTGGCCTGGCATGCGCGCCTGAAGCTCCTGCTGAGCGCCCGCCGCGGACTGGATCATGCCGACGAGACGCCGGCGTTCTGGACCCGTCATCGAAAGTGGCTGTTGCTCGTCCTCGGAGCCTTGCTCGCCTGGTTCCTCGCCGAAAGCGCCGTGGGCTGGGGCTTCTACGAAGGCTGAGCCGAAGCGGACCTCAGGCCGGTCCGAAACCGAAGAGATCGATGCCGAGCTGCTTCGCGCGCTCGATGACCGCGGGCTTGTCGATGAGGATGACCGCGTCGGCCTCGAGCGCCGCCTTCGCCACGCCGCCTTCCGCCATGCTCTCGAGCGTCTTCACGCCGAAGCAGGGGACGTCGAAGCGCCAGTCCTGCGCGTGCTTCGAGGTCTTGGTGAGCAGCATCTCCTTGCCACCGGTGGCGGCGCAGCGGCGGAGCATGTTGTCGGTCCCTTCGAAGGCTTCGACGGCGATGACGGTGCCTTTCGCCGTGACGACGGACTGGCCGACGTCGAGGCGGGCCATCTCGCGGGCCATGCGCGTGCCGAAGGCCAGCTGTTCGTCGGCGATGCCGCAGACCCAGCCGGTCATGCAGCCGGGCGAGGCGAGGTGGTCGTCGAGGAAGACGCGGGCGTCGAGCATGCGGACGCCGACCTGCCCGATCTCGGCGGAGATCGCGCCGAAGATCGTCTCGGCGTTGCGCTCCTTGAGCGAGGCCATGAGCGCGATGAGCCTCAGGTCGGGCACCATGCCCGTGAACAGTTTGCGCGGCGTGACCTGGCCGGCCATGACCGCGCCCGCGGCGCCGAGTTCCTTCAGGGCGTCGAGCATCTGGCCGAGCTTGCCGACGGGGATGGCGCGGTGGTCGGCCGGTTCGAAGGCGGCGACGAGGGCCGGGTCGGTCTCTTCTTCGAACGACAACAGCTTGATCTTCGCGCCGCGGGCGCGGGCGCACTCGACGAGCAGGGCGGGGTAGCGGCCTTTGCCGGCGATCACCACGACGGTCTGCGACGGAGCGAAGTCCGGTGGGAGGAATCGGGAGGCGACCGCCATGGAAGCAGTGTTTCGCCGGAGGCGCTCGGGCTCAAGCCTGCTTTGGGTTGCCACGGGCCCCGCGCCGGAACGTAATACCTCATGCCTGCTGCCATCGGCATCCTGGGTGGGACCTTCGATCCTCCGCATGTCGGACATGTGGCCGCGGCCGTGGCCGCGCATAAGCAGCTCGGCCTCGACGAGGTCCGCGTCATCCCCGCCGGTCAGGCTCCCTTGCGGGCCGGCGCCCCGGTGGCGTCCGCCGCCGACCGCGTCGCCATGTGCCGGCTCGCTTTCGCGGAGCATCCTTGGGCCGTCATCGACGATCGGGAGACCCGCCGTGCCGGCACCAGCTGGTCCGTCGATACCGCCCGCGAACTCGCCCGCGAGCACCCGGATGCCTTGCGGATCTGGATCCTGGGCGCGGACCAGCTCGCCCGTCTCGACCGCTGGAAGGACGTCGTCGAGCTTTGCGGGCTCGTCGAGTTCGCCGTCCTGTCACGCGATAACATCTCGACCTTGCCGCCGGCTTCCCTGGCCGCGGTCATCCGCCTGACGGTGCTGCAGGCGCCGCCGGTGCAGGTTTCCTCGACCGCGCTACGCGAAGCCTTGCGCCGCGGTGATTCGCCCCGAAACGGCTTGCCCCTAGGGGTCGCCCGCCACATCGATGAGCGCTCCCTTTACCAAGCCTGAACATGTCCGCCCTTAAAAAGAAGACCACCAAGAAGGCCCCGGCCCGCCCGGCCGCCAAGTCCCAGTCCAAGGGTCGTGCTCCCGCCAAGGGTGGTAAGCCGGTGGCCCGTCCGGCCCGCCGCATCATCCCGGCTGTCCCGCCCCTGAAGGCCAAGAGCCGTGGCGAGAAGGCCGCCGCCAAACCGATGGTCGTCCTGCCCAAACTGCCGGCCCACCTCGTCGCCGCCATCCGCGCGCTCGATGACAAGAAGGCCGTCGAGATCCGCGTCCTCGAGATGGGCCAGATCTCCTCCGTCGCCGACTTCCTCGTGATCGCCACCGGAACTTCCGAGCCGCACCTGCGCGCACTCCGTATCGCCCTCGAGCAGGCGCTCGACGAGGTAGGGGTGACTTCCCGTTCCGAATCCCAGCGCGACAGCGGCTGGACGGTCGTCGACGCCTTCGACGTGCTCTTCCATGTCTTCCGTGAGGACATCCGTAAGAGCTACGCGCTGGAGGCCCTCTGGAAGGACGGACTGGATATCCCGGTCTCGGCCATCCTGAAGGCCTGAAAAAGGGGGGGCATCACCCGGTGGTGGTAGTGGGCAGGATCGAACTGCCGACCTAGGGCTTATGAGTCCCTCGCTCTAACCAACTGAGCTACACTACCGAAAACCGAGTCCGGCCAGTCCAGCCCAGCCCCTCGGCTTCGTCAAGCCGATTGAGGTTTCAGGGGCGCGGGTGGACGATGATCCAGAAGCACCAGAGCCACAGAAGCAGGCCTAGGCAGGCCAAAGCCAAGGCGAGGCCGGACTGGGTCTGGCGGATTTCCGCCAGGCCTTCCTGGTCGAGGGTCCGGCCGATCCGGCGCACGAACGCGACGGGCAGGAAGCAGCCGACCGCCGTGGTGAAGGTCAGCAGGATGAAGAGCGAGATCGGCGGAGTCTCCGGCGAGACCACGTGCCAGCCGTAGACCGCCAGCGCGAAGAGAGGCGGGAGCAGGAAGGTCGAACCGCACCAGAGGTAGCCGGCGCGGACCGTGCGTTCGAGGTTCTCGCCCGCGACGGAGCGGCCGACGTCGGGCAGGAGACCGGCGCCGTCATGCGGCGTGAAGCCGGGCGGAGGCGGCGGTTGGTCGCCGGGCGCTGCTTCGGCGGAAGGCGAGATCACGCGCGTGAGGCCGGCGCCGCGGAGATAGTCCCGCAGCGTCATCCAGCTGCCGTCGACTTCGATGTTGTGGAGCAGGCTGATCTCGCCGGCCCGGAGGAGTTCCTGCACGCGGGCGAGCGGGAAGGGGCCGGTCACGGCGCCTTTCCAGCGGAGTCGGAATGCGTTCGTCGGGGCCATGTTCAGAGGTCGCGCCCTTGGAGCAAGGTCTCCCAGCCGCCGTCGGGCGGGTTCAGTCCCTTGGGGATGCCTGCGGCCTGGGCCGCTTCGGCGACGAGGCCGGGATAGCGCAGGAGCGGCGAGAGCGGCGCGGCGTCGGCGACGCGCTTCGGCAGGCCGTCGTCGCCGACGCGGAAGAGCACCGCGACCTTGCCTTCGTTGTCGAGGCCGTAGAGCGCGCTGCCCTTCGTCGCTTCGCGCAGGCGGGGCGTGCCGTCGCGGCCGACCATGCCGGCGAAGACAAGCCGGCGGGTGCGCAGCTGCGCGAAGGTCGCGCGCCAGAAGCGGGCTTCCTCGGCGTAGCCTGCGCCGCCTTGCGTGACGAGGAAGGCGCGGAGTTCGGCCTTCACGTCGGCCCACTTGTCGCGGAAGAGGTAGTCGTAAGGCTCGAGCGCGTTCTGGGTGATGCGGCGCAGCTGCTCGGCGTCGCGCTGCGCGCTCGGCGAGAAGAGCAGGCCCCAGACGTCGGGGCGGCCCGCGGCGAGCCGGTAGAGTTCCTGGAGCTGGAACGCGCGCAGTTCGGGATAGGGCGAGTCGCTGCGGCGGATGCGTTCCATCGTGCGCAGCGGAGGTTCGAGCAGCTGACCCGTGCGGGCGTCCTGGAAGCGGATCACCTGGCGGATGAATTCGAGTTCCGGGATCGGGGCGAGCGAGGTGAGTTCTTCGCCGTTGCGCAGGCCGTTGTTGAATTCCCGCCGGCGCCACGCCCCCTCGACCACGGCGCCGTCGCGGGTCAGTTCCTTCGCCTTCTGGGTGAACTCGGCGCCGTCGGTGAAGGCGAGCTTGGTCTCGGCGATCGGGCCGACCACGTAGACCGAACGGCCGGGCGTGACGCCGCGGACGGAGTAGAGGCTGAGGGTCGCGCGCTGGAGGCTGTCCGCGAGCGAGGTGTCCGAGACGCGGCGCAGCAGGCTCTTCTCGGACTCGGTCAGCGCGGCGTGCTGGAAGACGCCTTTGGGGTCGGCGGTCACGGCGGCGTCCCACATCGCGGCGACGCGCGGAGCGAGGACCGGTCGGGGCAGGGCCTGCAGGGTGGAGGCGCGCGTGAAGACGAACGAGGCGCGGGCGCCGAGGTCGGTCTTCTCGCCGGCCGTGTTGGCCGAGGCGTCGGCGAGGGCGGAGAGGTAGGTGCTGAGGTCGCCGGCGGCTTCCAGCGAACGGAGGGCGGCGGCGATCTTACGGTCGCCCGCGAGCCGGATCTCGCCCCGGTCGGCGGCGGCGGCCGCGGAGTCGAGGTCGCGGTCGCCCGCCTCGCCCAGGATCTTCAGCAGGGCGCGGAGTCGTTCGAGGTTCTCCATCGCCGCCACCGGGTCGCCGATCGTGGTGCTTTCGCTGACGGCCTTGTTCAGCGAAGCCGTGCGGCCGGCGAGTTCCTGCCGGAGCTTGTCCAAGTGATGCTGTGCCGCGACGGACAGTCCTTCCGGATCCGGGAGCACGGTCCGCAATCGTTCGCGCGTCGCGGAGCCGGCGGCTTCCAGCGACTTCAGGTAGGCGGCGGTGCGACGCTGGAGCCCGGCGACGTTGGCGTCATGGACGCCTTGGCGGCCGGCCTCCGCCAGCTGGCGGGCTTCGGACCGGAGCTGCTGCTCGAGCGTCATCTGCTTCGCAAGCGCTTCGCGGAGGGGCCGCGTGTCCGCCTTCCGGCGTTCGATCTCCGCCGCGTTGCCTTCGCGTTCGAATTCATCCAGCGCCCGCAGGGCGGCATCGTGGTCGTGGAGTTCGACGAGGCGCGCGGCCTCGGACAGGCGGCCGAGGGCTTCTTCCTCCTGCTGGCGCTGCAGGTTGACCCCGACGACGACGCCGACGATGACCAGCAGGCCGACGACCCAGGAGGAGGTCAGCAGCAGGTAACGGCGGTTGAGCCGGGCGCGCGTGGCCTGGCGGAGCGCGCGGGCTTCGCGCAGCAGCCCTTCGGGCAGCCGCTCGGCGTGCGGGGCCGCGCGGTCGAGCCAGGCGCTGAGGCGGACGATGAGGATCGCGGGCGACGACCCGCGCGCGGCCTCGAGTCCGAGGATGCGCCACTCTTCGAGCAGGCCTTCGACGGCGGCGCGGAGGGCGGCTTCGGCTTCGGCCGTCGCGGCGAGTTCGCCGGCCCAGGACTCGAGTTCGGCCATCCGCGCGAGTAGTTCCGGCGAAAGGTTCAGCTGATGGTCGCGTTCGAGCGCGCGCGTGCGGCCCAGGTCGGCGGCGCAGGCTTCCCAGTGGCCGCCGGCGCGGGCCTCGGCGGCCTCGGCGACGAGCTGCGCGGCCTGCTCGGCCGCTTTGGCCCGCAGCCAGGTCGCGCGGCGCGCGCGGGCGTCGTCCCAGCGCGGCTCACCGGCGAGCTCGTTGGCTCCGAAGCGCTCCATCCGCTGCATGAGTTCGGCGGCCTCGGCGGCGCGTCCTTCGGCGAAGAGGGCGCCGACGCGACCCAGTGATTCGCGCAGGAACTTCGCGGACAGGCGCGCGAGTTCGGATTGCGCGTTCGGGTCGTCGGGGTTGATGCGGACGATCGAGCGGAGCACCGCCAGCGCGCGGTCCTCGTCGCGACGACGGATGGCGTCGCGGTAGTCGCGGTAGAGCGGGTGGCTTTCGCCGATGACGCGTCCGTAGAGGCTTTCGACCGCGAGCACGTGCTGGCCGTCGAGCGGGAAGCCGGCCGGCAGGCCGCGTTCGCGGCACAGCGCGTGCCAGCGGTCGGACTCCGCGAAGCTGAGCAGGGCGCAGAGGCCGAGCAGGTCGGGGTCCGCTTCCGCGGCCTGGAAGGCGGCGTGTTCGTTGCCTCCGCGCACCAGCGTGGCGCATTGTTCGAGACGTTCGCGGGCGCGCAGGCACAGCGCCGCGTACTCCCCGGCCAGCGAACGGGCCTCGAGGTCAGGCGTCCCGAGTTCGAGCTGGCCGCGGATGCGGGCGATGAGGCGTTCGGCCTGCATGGATCAACGGAATTCGACGAGGCGCGGGCCGGCGGTCCCGTTGGCGTCGACCGCCTGCACGCACCAAGGCGCGCCGGCTTCGATCAGCCTGCCCTCGCGGAAGGCTTTGCGACGGGCGGCGACTTCTTCGTAGGGAGGGGCGCCGGGGCCCTGTTTCGCTTCCAGGCGGAGCAGGTCGGTCTCGAGCAGCGAGCGCGTCGCGCGGACGGAAGGCAGGTCGCGGTCCGGGAAGCCGTGTCCGGCCGGATAAAGACCGACTTGGCCGTGGGCCCAGACGAAGGCGTTGACGGCGGTCTCGGCCCACGGAGCCGGCCGGATCACGCCGGTGTCGGCGTCGAAGCGGAGGGCGCCGACGCCGAGGTCGAGCGGCCGGAGCGCAGCCGCGTCGCCGATGAGGGCGAGCACGCGGCGGTCGCCTTTGGGCAGGATGATCTCGATGAGCTGGTTGGCGGGGCGGGCGCCGTCGGTCGGAGCGAGGATGAGCGACACGACGTTGCGGCGGGCGCCGAGGCCGATGCCGATGGCCGCGAGCTTGCCCGGTTCGGGCGTCGATTCGAACCAGGTCGTCGCGCCGCTGACGCGGATCTCGCCGTTGAGATAGGGCGTCCGTTCGTCGCGCTGATGCGGCGACAGCAAGGGCAGGACGCGGATGCGGATCTGCGCGGCGGAGCGCGCGGACGCGCCGGCTTCGGCGACCCACTTGTTCAGATGGTCCACTGCGGCGCGCGACAACGGGAACTCGGCTTCGGTGGGAGACTTCGGGCCGGTATCGGAGAAGCGCCACTGACCCGGGACGGCGAGGACGGGGCGGACGTCGAGCGTGGGCAGCAGGAGGGTGCGGTCCTTGATCTCGAGCAGTTGCTTCCAAGCCGCGTCTTCCTGGACGCCGAGCTGCTTGCCGACGCGCAGCGCTTCGAGGGCTTCGGTGTGGGCGGCCTGGCTGGCCTTTGGGTCATCCAGGATGTCGCGACGTTCGATCTTGTTGCGCAGCTCCTTGACGGCCCCGGCGGAGAAGCCGTTCAGGATACGTGGAAGAATCTGCTCCTTGTAATTGCCGAGCCGACGGGCGTCGCGCTCGTTGGTCTCCAGCCAGAGGCGGGCGGCGGGCAGCATCTCGCCGGATTCAAGCAGGCTGAGGATCTCGTTGACCGCGCGGTTGACGCGCAGGATCTCCTCCGTCTGCGCCTGGTCCGCGGCGGACGGCGCGGGCGCGACGACCGGGGCCGGCGCGGGAGCGGGCGTCTCGGCGCGGTTCGTGAAGAGGAAGGCCAGGCCCGCGGCGACGACGAGGAGCACGCCGCCGACGATCCACGGCGTGGCCGAGCCGCCTTGCGAAGCGGAAGGCGCGGCGCCGGGGCGGCGGGGGGTGGCGGTCGGCGCGGTCTTCGGGGAAGTCAGGCCGGCGGCGGCTTGGCGCGCGAGTTCGCCGGTCGGGGCAGGCTGCGAGCGGGCATCGACGAAGTCGATCGTCGCGGGGCGTTCGGCGTGGGCGGCCCAGACGAAGCCCGCTTCGCCGGTGAGGCGAGCGTCGGTGGTGAACGTCGCATGCCAAGCGGCCTTGCCGATCAGGGCGGATGATTCGGCGAGGAGCCGCAGCAGCGTCGCGTTGGCGGGCGGGTTACGCAGGCCGACGGTGGCCGCGCCGGTCGCATCGATCAGCCAGGCGGCCTTGGCGCCGGTGCCGGTGACCTCGCGCCAGGTGAGGGCGGGCGAAAGCGCGCCGGCCGGTTCGAGGGCCAGCGGGCGGTCTTCGCCTTCGAGCCAGGCCGGGGCGCCGTCCCATTCGGCGAGCCAGCCTTTCCAGCGGGCGGCCAGGGCGGCGGGCGGAGCGAGCAGCGCGGCTTCTTCGGCGGTGAAGATCAGGTGGTGGGCGAGACGGTTGTCGCGTTGCGTGTAATCAAGGCCGCGGGCGACGAAACGGGAGAGCACGAACCAATGGCGGTCGCCGGCGTCGAGCGTGCGGAAGGTGAACGTCTCGCCCTGCGGGAGCTCATGCGGCGTGCCGACGGATTCCAGCAGCTGGGCGAGGCGGTCCGGCACGGCGCGGTGGCGGGCCACGGTGCAATAGCCCGAACGTCCCGGGGTGAGGCCTTGCGGTGCGGAAGTGAAGACGAGTTGGAGGGGCATCAGGAATTCGGGGTCGCGGGGAACATCGCCGGAGAGGAGAGGTGCAGCAGCCAGTAGAGCGGTTCCTCCACGTGGGCCGGCGAGAGCCGCTGAGGATCCGGCGCGATGCGTCCCTTGTTCGGGCCGGCGCCGATCATCACCGGCGTATGACCGAACGAAGTGGCGGCGAAGAAGCAGATCTGGTCGGCGAGCGATTCGGCCGAGGCGACGAGGCCGGGGCACAGCACCAGCAGGACCTCGCGGACGCGGTCGGAGTTGCGGCGGACGGCGGCGAGGTCGAGCGTGCCGGCCTTGACGACCGGTTCGAGCGGCGAACTGAGCAGCTTCTCCCAGGTGTCCGACTTGCCGACGACGAACGCGAGCGGCGTCGCGATTCGCTGGTCGTGCGCCAGGCCGAGCACGCGCTTCATGCGGGTCTCCATCTCGGCGAGGATGCTGTCCTGCTGGTCGACGCGTCCCTTGAGGGCGAGCTGCGGGTCGTCGACGCCGACGAGCTTGGCCTTGAAGCGCGCGTTGGCCGTCGGGTCGAAGAGGAAGATCAGGCCGCTCGACGTCGCGACGTGCATCGCGCCGGGCGAGTCATGGATGTCGATGCCGGGTTCGAAGTGTTCGCCGGCGTTGTCGTACAGGATCACCGAAGTGTCCAGGGCCGGCTGTCCGGGACGGCTGAGCGAGTAGATGAACGGACGGGGCAGGGAGACCATGCGGCCGAGGCGCGGAAGCTTCTCGTAAGTGGCGCCTTCGAGGGCCGTTTTGCCGAGCAGCGCGTCCTCGGGCGTCGCCGCGGAGAAGAGCGTGTTGCGCATCTGGTTGAGCAGCATGTTGCCGCTCGGGTCGCCGTCCTTGAAGGCGAGCGAGAAATCCTCCGGCAGCCGGTCCTGCAGCACGCGGGTGAGCACGGCGAGATAGTAGGACTTGCCGGCGCTGGGCGCGCCGATGAGCGAGATGATGCGGTGCGGGCGTTCGATATAGCCGGGCGGCAGCTGCCGACGGCAGTGCGGGCAGGCGATGTCGGTGCAGGCCAGGCCCATCGGGTCGAGGGCGAGCCCTTGGTCGTTGAAGCGCGTGGGCTGGAAGCGCAGGCGCGCGTCGGAACCGAGGATCGGGTCGCCGCGCAGGTTCTCGTGCACCGCGATGCTCAGCGCGTCGCCGGCGTCGAACCGCGTCCAGCAGACCGGGCAGACGTGGGCCCCGCGGTTCTGTTCGGCGGCGAGGAGCGCCTGGCTCTCGCGACGGACGACGGGCTCTTCGGGCGGAGCGAGCAGGGGCGCGATCTGCGCGAGGTTGAAGCCGACTTCCAGCCCGACGGGCGTGCAGGCGAGGGCGTCGGTCGGCAGGCCGGAGCGGCTGGCCGCGTCGAGGAGTCCCGTCGCGGGGAATTCACCGAGCTGATCGCCGGTGCGCGCGTCGAACAGGACCCAGAGGTCGGTCCGGATGAACGCAAAGTCTTCCTGGGCGCGAGGAGCGACGACGAGCAGGGCGGACGGCAGCTGGACCGTCGTGGGTTCGGTCACGGCCAAGGACTGGTTCAGCGGTGAGCCGTTGACCAAGGCGACGCCCTCACCGGAAGGCTCAAGCGCCACGAGTTCTCCGGCCGGTACCAGGTTCAGGGCCGGGCGGGGGGCATCGCCGGGAAGAGATGATGGGAGGTCGGCGGTGGAGCCTTTTTCGCCGCTGAGGCAATTGACCCAGGAGAGGGCAGGGGTTTTCTTGCGGGTCGTGAACATCGGCTCCTGAAAGTCGGGGTTTTAAAGAGGTTGATTAGCGAGGGGTAATTGTAAAGATATGTCACCACGATTATGGGTCGACTCAGGCCTGTTTTCCCCTAATGTGTGTTTAACCCCATGGAGACCGAAGCCGACCAGTCCGCCTTGGACCGCGCCCGTCAGGGGGACCTGTCGGCTTACAATGAGTTGGTGCTGAAGTACCAGGGGCGCATCTTCGCCAAGGTCTTCTCCTTGCTCCGCAACCGCCAGGATGCCGAGGAAATCACCCAAGACACCTTCATCCGGGCCCACCGGGTGCTGGCTTCCTTCCGCGGAACCGCCACTTTTTCGACCTGGATCCACCAGATCGGCACGAATCTCGCCCGTAATCGCTACTGGTACTGGCGCCGCCGCAAGCGGGACCAGTCCATGTCGCTCGACGCCGACCTCGGTGACGACCCCGGGGCCACCCTGCACGACATCCTTTCGGACGGTGCCCAGGGCCCCGGCCACGAGGCCCAGCACAACGAATTCGTCCACAAAGTGGCCGAGTGCATGGAACAATTGAAGCCGGAACACGCTCGTATCCTGACGATGCGCAATGTCCGCAACATGTCGTACGAGGAGATCGCCGAAGACCTCGGCCTTTCCATCGGCACCGTCAAGAGCCGCATCAACCGCGCCCGCGAAGCCCTGCGCGAACTCATGGGAGAGGAGTTCCGCGAATGAGCGCCGCCGAATTCGAATCCCTCGTCGCCCTTTTCCTCGAGGGTAACGCCTCCGCCGAACAGATCGCCCGTCTGCGCGCCGCGATGAGCGCCTCGCCGGCCTTGCGCGCCCGCTTCCAGGCCAGCGCCCGTCTGCACCAGGCCCAGGTCGCCTGCCTGAGCCATCGCGAAGAGCGTTCGACGGCCGGCGTGATGTCCTGGCTGCACGCTTACGGTCAGCGCATGGGGCGCTCTTTCGCCCATCTCTGCCTGCTCGCCCTTGTCTTCGTCGAACTGCAGGTCACGATTCCCGCCGAATACTCCGGCCTGCTTTCCTACGTCGAAGAACAGGTGCCCGCCGAAGAGCCGGTCCTCGGTTCCGCGGACATGCCGGTGCGTCTGATCACGGATGTCGCCCAGGAGGCCGAACTTTCACAGGCCGTCGAAGTCCCTGAGCTCACGATGCCCGTCCTCGTCATGCCGGAGATGGTCATGCCGTCCGACGAGCCCGTCGAGGTCTGAGGCTGATATCCTGCCTTGCTTCCCGCCGCTCCCGGGCGTCAATGGATGCACGGATGAAGGCCGCAGATTCCAGGCCCGAGGTTCGCCTCAAAGGCATCGCCGCCGCCCCTGGTGTCGCCCGTGGTCCCGCCTACCCGCTGATGCGGGGCATGGCCATCGTCGCCTGCGAGAAGGTCCCCGACCCCGAGGCCGAGCTCCGTCGTCTGGAGGGGGCCTTGGCGGCCACCCGGCAGGAGATCTCGCAGCTCCGCGACGACGTCGCCCGCAAGCTGAACGAATCCGAAGCCTCCATCTTCGACGCCCATCTCCTCGTGCTCGAGGACGTCGCGCTCATCGACGACGTCAGCCGCGAAGTCCGGAGCACCGGCTTCAACGTCGAGTTCTGCTTCCAGGAGGTCGCGCAGCGTTACATCGAGATCTTCGAGAAGATGGACGACGACTTCCTGCGGGAGCGGGCGTCGGACATCCGTGACGTCACGGGACGCGTGCTCGACCGGCTGCTCGGCACCCAGCCCGAGCGTGTCGGCCAGGCGGCCCAGGAACACGTCGTCGCCGCGCGCGACCTCACGCCTTCCGACACCGCCGGCCTGCACGACGGCGGCGTCCTTGCTTTCGTGACGGAAGAAGGCGGACGCACCAGCCACTCCGCGATCATGGCCCGTTCGCTCGACGTCCCCGCGGTCGTCGGCGTCAAGGGGCTCATGGAAGCCGTCCGTGAGGACGACGTCATCCTCGTCGACGGCGAGACCGGCCTCGTCATCCTCAACCCGACGCCCGAGACCATCGAGGGTTACCGCGACAAGGAGCAGGCGATCCGGCAGCGTCGCGACCGCGTGCGCGCGGAAGTCTCCTTCCCGGACCTGACCGCCGACGGCGCCGCCTTCAGCCTGCTCGCGAACATCGGCGATCCGGCCGAGATGGACGATGCGCTCGCTTACTGCGCCCGCGGCATCGGCCTCTACCGTACCGAGAACCTTTATCTGCGCCTCGACGGCTGGCCCGACGAGCGCGTGCAGTACGAGGAATACGCCGGAGCCGTGCGTCTCGCGAAGGGCCGGCCGGTGACCTTCCGCACCCTCGACATCGGCGGCGACAAGCGGCTGGGCGACCTCGCCGACGAGGCCAACCCCTTCATGGGCTATCGCGCCGTGCGCATGTGCCTCGAGCGCCCCGACGTCTTCCGCCCGCAGCTCCGCGCGCTCGTCCGCGCCGCCGCGCTCGGGCCGGTGCAGGTGATGTTCCCGATGATCTCCGGCGTCGAGGAGCTGCGTCGGGCCAAGGCCGTCTTCCGCGACGTCGAGGCCGAGCTCGCGCGCGAAGGCGTGCGCCCCGTCGAGGCGATCCGTCTCGGCGCGATGATCGAGATCCCGTCGGCCGTGCTGGTCGCCGACAGCCTCGCCGCCGAAGCGGATTTCTTCAGCGTCGGCACCAACGACCTCGTCCAGTACCTCCTCGCCGTCGACCGCGGCAACCAGCGCGTCGCCTCGCTCTACGATCCTTGCCATCCCGCCGTCGTCCGGACGCTCCTGGCGGTCTTCGCCGCCGCGCAGAAGGCCGGGATCCCCGCCGCCGTCTGCGGCGAACTGGGTGGCGACCCGCTATGGGCGCCCTTGCTGGTCGGCCTCGGCGTGCACGAGCTCAGCATGAGCCCCGCCGCCTTGCCCGAAGTCCGCTTCGTCCTCCGCCATTCCACCGCCGCCGAACTCCGCGAGCTCGCCGCTCAGGTCGTCGCCTGCGATGACGCCGCCCGGACGCGCGCGCTGCTGCAGGAATTCGCCGCCGCCAAACTCAAGCTACGCTGATGTCTTCCCGCCTTCCCGCCGCGAACGCGCATGTCGCGGCCATGTCTCCCTACGTCCCCGGCGAACAACCGCAGGGCGGGGGATGGGTCAAACTCAACACCAACGAGAACCCGTATCCGCCGAGCCTCCGTTCGCTCGAGGCCATCCGCGTCGCCTTGGTCAACGACGGCGCCGCGCTGCGTCTCTACCCGTCGCCGGACTCCGCGCCCCTGCGCGAGGCCGTCGCGCGCTTCCATGGTTTCGAGGCGGCGAACGTCGTCGCGGGCAATGGATCCGACGACATCCTCAACCTGCTGATCCGCGCCTACGCCGGTCCGGGCCGCCCGATCGGCATGCTCAATCCGAGCTACTCGCTCTATCCCGTGCTCGCGGCCGCGCAGCATGCCGAAGTCGTCAAGGTCGAGGTCACGGACGCGTTGGGCGTCGACGTCGACGCCGTCGCCCGTTGCGGCGCCGCGATCTTCTTCCTGACCAATCCGAACGCCCCGCTCGGCGTGGCCTTCGCGACGGACGTCGTCCGCTCGCTCGCCAAGGCTTTCCCGGGACTGCTCGTCGTCGACGAAGCCTACGCCGCCTTCGCCGACGCCGACTGCGTCGCGCTCGTGCGCGAATACCCGAACGTCGTCGTCACCCGCACGATGTCCAAGGCCCACGCCCTCGCCGGATTGCGCGTAGGCTATGCGCTCTGTCCGCCCGGCGTCGCCGAGGTGCTCCATCGCGTCCGCGACAGCTATAACGTCGACCGCCTCGCGCAGGCCGCCGCCGCCGCCGCGCTCGACGACCGCGAGTGGCTCGACGTGACCGTCGCCCAGGTGCGCGCCACGCGCGACCGCCTCGCCGCCGCGCTCCGCCAGCTCGGTTGGCTGGTGAATCCCGCCGCCGGCAATTTCGTGCTCGCCGCGCCCGTCTCGACGAAGCGTGCGGCCTCGGCCGAGACCGCCGCCCATTGCTTCGAGTTCCTCCGCTCCCGGAAGATCCTCGTCCGCCGTTTCCCGAACCATCGCCTCACCGAGAAGTCCTTGCGCATCTCCGTGGGCACGGAACAGGAAACCGACGTCTTCCTGCAGGCCGTGGCGGTCTGGATGGAAGGGTGAGGTTGACAATCCCGCCTCCCGCGGGGATTTCTGGGGGATGAGCGCAGCCGTACGCAAAGCCAGCCTCCGCCGGGATACCGCCGAGACCAAGATCGCCCTCGAGGTGAACCTGGACGGCACCGGCACGTCCGAAATCGCCACCGGGGGGGCCTTCTTCGACCACATGCTGACGCTCTTCTCCCGCCACTCCCTCGTCGACCTCAAGGTCAAGGCGACCGGCGACACCGACGTCGACTACCACCACACCGTGGAGGACGTCGGCATCGTCCTCGGCCAGGCCATCAAGGAGGCGCTCGGCGACAAGGCCGGCATCCGCCGCTACG
>JACCDJ010310376.1_pt1 | contig 18008 bp, 17 predicted proteins | sample 7444481 | NCBI WGS metagenome assembly JACCDJ01 (sample SAMN15323435, study PRJNA562643) | freshwater metagenome | isolation source: river surface water | place: USA:Blue River Watershed | collected 2017-08-15 | reverse complement strand
GTGAGAGATATTCTCACGTTCCCAAAAAATCAAGGAACTAATTCGGTCGCAATGGGAGTCGATTGGATTTTGCAAGATTTTGAGTCTGTAATCGTGATTGAGGAAGATATTCTTGTTTCAACTCAATTCATTGAATTCGCTGAAGTTATGCTCGAAAAATACTCAACGGACTACCGGGTCGGAAGTATCACTTCAATGAATTTAGTTCCGAAGGATCAAATGACAGCGCCGGAATTCACGTACCGTTTCAGTTGCTATTTTTATGCTTGGGGCTGGGCTACCTGGAAAGACCGATGGTCACAAATGATTCCTTTAGATGAATGGAATATAGATTCTTTGCGCACGCCAATCACAGCTAGGAATCGCTTAGCCCAGGAGAGATGGAAGTCAGGCATGAGAGAAGTTCATTCGGGTCGATCGCCAGGTCTGTGGGATTACAGATGGATCTATACCTATTGGGTAAAGAAATGGCTAACGGTAGTTCCTAACACAAATCTGGCAATAAATATTGGCTTTGACAATGAGGCCACCCATACGAGGCAGAAACCCTCATGGGCACCAAAGGAAATCGAGTGCCTACCCGAGACCCTCATCCCAACGAACATTGTTAAACAAGACTTGAAAGCTGACAAGTGGAGTGCAAGGTTCGTGCACAACACATTTTGGCTCACGTTACTGAAGACCAAGTTGAAGAAATTAGTGTTGAAGTGGGTGAATTAACTTGATAAAAGCAGTAATCGTCCACTTGGGTCCAGCAAGGGCTCCATGGGTTTTCACAAATATTAGCCGTCATTTAAAACTATTCCCAAACGTTCCAATGCTGTTTATCTCTGACCATAAGTCTCATCTGAAAAAGGCTGCGGGACTTGGTGTTGAGACTTATCTATATCTTCCAACGCGAGAGACGGATGACTTATTTAAGAGTACCGTTCATAACATTACTTTTAGGCATGATTTTTGGCGCACGTCAGTTGAACGAATAATCGCAATTCAGCAATATCAAACTGAATCAAATCATGAAAAGCTTCTCCATATCGAATCAGATGTTATGTTGATGCCGAATTTTCCATGGAGCAAGGTAGAGAAATTAGATAAACTCGCTTGGTTGAGTGCCAATTCATTCTTAGACTGTGCCGCTTTTCTCTACTCCCCCTCAATTAGTGCAACAGAGTGGCTAGTTAAAGAGTTGAAAAAAGAAATTATCCTTCATTCAGATGCTACCGATATGAAAGTTTTGTACTCAATAAGGAAAAAGTTTCCCGGGGAGATAAAACTGTTTCCTAGTACATCGGTGGCTTTAGCTGATGAACTACTAAGAAGCGACAGAGAACGATTCCTCGAAAATACCAAATTGACATCCTATTTCGGAGGGATATTCGACGTATTAAATATGGGAATGTGGTTGACGGGCCAAAACCCAAGAAATCAAGGCGGAAAGGTAATCCGATACGAGAAGTATTTCACCCAGGATAACGACTTTGATCCAAACTCGTTCTTGCTTCACAATGGCTGCTTATCGGTTGGAGAACAGCCGCGCGAAAGTGTTTTCAATTTGCACGTGCACAGCAAGAATTTGAGGCTTCTTTCTCCCCGATGGGAATCCGAACTGAGCAAGTTAGTTTGTGAGTCTAGGACTTTAACGGGAAAACAAAGGTTCTCCCTTTCCGGTTACCTCGGAAGTCAATATGACATTTTTGCCAGTGTGGAGCGGAATATTCTAATTTATCTAGTGATTTTACTGAAAATGGATGGATTTATCTCTAGAATCAGGACTTCTGTTAAATGGATTTTTAGAAATTCTCCGAGAAACTAGCAAGGGTCCTAATGAGTGCTTCAAGTAAAAAACTTAAGTGTGTACTTTGTAATTCCATAAAGTTAGAAAAAATCACAAATTTTCCGCCTACTCCTATTGCAAATCAGTTATTTGACCCGGAAAGTCTTCTTCCGACGGGTCAAGAATTTTTCCCTTTGAATTTGTGCCTGTGCTTGGATTGTAATCACCTACAAATTGATACTCTCGTTGACCCCACTATTTTGTTCGCCAATTATCCATATGTATCTAACTCAAGCTTAGCGATGGCAAAACGACTAGAAGCACTCGCTGAAAAGTACATCTCCCAATTCCAATTGAATAATTCAGATTTGGTAGTTGAAATAGGTTCAAACGATGGATACCTCCTCTCCCAGATTAAGAGTTCAGGTTGCGAAGTTCTAGGAATTGACCCCGCAATAAATGCGACAGATATCGCAATTCGGTCCGAAATTCCCACAATAGTCGATTTTTTCTCCTCTCGTGTAGCGCGAACTATTGTTGAAGGTTACTCAACACCCAAGTTAATAATTGCAAATAATGTCTTAGCCCATTCTGATAGCCTGCAAGATATTTTTGGTGGGATCTCAATACTGATGGGTTCAGATTCAACGGCTGTTATTGAATTCTCCTACGTTGTTGATGTTTTTGAGAAATTACTTTTTGACACGATTTATCATGAACATACGTCTTACCACTCTATTGCTCCACTTAAGGCATTCCTGATTCAATTTGATTTGGAAATTTTTGATGTTGAAAGATTTGATGCTCATGGTGGCTCTGCCCGTGTATATATTAAGAAAATAGGTGCGCGTCAGCCAATTTCTCCGTCAGTGGAGCTTGCGATTGATCATGAGGCAACTTTGGGAATTCACGATGCGAAAACTTGGGACGGCTTTAATCAGAGAGTCTCTGAACTTGCTCAGAAACTTAATGAGGAGATAGCTGAAATCAAATCTCGCGGTGAAACGTTACTTGGATACGGTGTCCCCGCAAAGTTCACTAGCCTTTTTCATATTCTCGGACTTAGAGAGTTAGATTTTGACTTTATAGTGGATGACAATCCCCTAAAAATAGGAAAATTTGCTCCAGGAACAAAGATTCAGATTTCTTCACTTGAAGAGATCCCATTGGTCGACAATGCGGTGATCTTTTCTTGGAATTACTCAACTTCAATCGTGGAAAAAATCGTTAAGGCAGAACGTGTTCGAAGGACAATTCTGCTTCCTCTCCCAGAGTTCAGAGTAATTAAGTTGTCTGAGGATCGTCATAGTCTATAAATAGCCACTTATTGTTGCTTACGGTCCATCGAACGATTTCCCCAATTTGATCTTTGATCGGTTTCTTTTCAGACCATCCTAAAGCCCTAATCCGTTCCGTAGATAGTTCATACCTGAGATCATAACCAGGGCGAGGAGAAGGCGAAACTGTTAACTTAGGTTCCTTGTTTAAGAATTCTCCCACATAATTCACGAGATCTAGATTGCTAATTTCTTCCGCACCCGAAATGTGAAATCGGAGTGGCAAGTCTGATACAGAGTTGTGGGAGCGTGATTTGAGCAGCTCCAGAGCTGAAAGCCAGACAGCATTTGCTACATCCCAAACATGTACATACTTACGCGTGCCAATAACTCCGTCATCGTTTGTGTCAATATTTATCGAGTAATCGTGTTCAATCCGATTTATAACCTTTGGAAGAAATTTCTCTTGATTCTGAGTTTCCCCAATCATATTCGTAGAATTTATAATGACGAGTGGTATTTGATAAGTCTTAAAGTAAGCAATCGCCATGCTTTCTTGTGCTGATTTACTTGCGCTGTAGGGATTGCTTGGAAGGTGAGGTCGCTCCCACTCTCGATTTGATTCTCCTTCTGGAATCGACCCGTATACCTCGTCAGTGGATATGTGTACAAAGTGTAGATTTTTCTTATTGCGGGCGAATTCAAGCAAATTAATCATTAAATTAGTGTTATTCAAGGAGAAATCAATAGGGCTTACAATTGACCGATCTACATGGCTTTCGCTTGCAAAATTGATAATTAGGTCAATGTCCCGAGTGAATTCATTATCAGGTAGTTTATCGAGTGCTAAATCGTGTTCAAAAATATGCACTCGGCCCAGTTCGTCAGCAGAGACAAGTGCTGGAATCCTGTCTTTGTGACCGCCATGTTTATAGGTCACCGGGCAAATTATGTTGCTATCGGTTTCAGAAACTAGGTACTTTAGCATATGTGCACCGGCGAACCCTGATGCGCCAGTTAATAGTATTTTCAAGTTGATCCACCTTATTCCGCGATTTTGAGAATTGTTTAAGTTTACAGATATTTTAGGGTTTGATAGAGATTTAGGTACTGAGCAGCGACGATATCTTGCCTCCAGAGAGCCAAAGCTCTTTCTCTTGCATTAACTCCCAAGTTTTTTCGAATGTTAAGGTCTAATTTGAGCCTAGTGAGAATAGAGATTAACTCCTCTACTCCTCCATGGATTAAATAGCCTGTCTTCTCATGTTGGATCACTTCTGCCGTGCCGGTATCCCTTATACAGATAACCGGCACTCCACAACTTTGCGCTTCCTGCGCAATAAGTCCAAAAGTTTCTAAAGTGCTAGGGAAAAGCAGAACATCCATTTGGCGATACAGGTTGACCAGTGTTTCCTCATTCATTACTCGCCCCTCCTGCCTTATTTCATAATAAGGGGAGGAGAATGCATCAGAAATCGGAGAGCCGAAAACAATTATGGTGCTTCCTACTAAATCTTTGTTGTAAGTATTTAGGAATTTGTTAAACAATTCCCATCCTTTTCTTCCCGATAGCGCACCGCCGTAACCAATCACAAATGTACTTCCTGTTCTGTCAGCACTTGGCTGATTGATCACTGGTGAATAAAGATCGATATCTAGCGCAGCGGGAATCACTCTAATGTCGGCTCTTGCAAGTCGCTGACTCTGGACTGCCCTGTCAGCCAACCATCTACTTGGTGCAACATAGGTAATTTTTTCATTTAAAAATCGATCTTTAAGGTGAGCTGAAATCCGACAAATATCAATCCCACGGTCAAGCTTGGGGCGATTACCCCTATTAAACGTCTCTGTCATTCCTCGTGCTTCAATTTCTTGCGTGTAGTGCTCGGCTCCTAAAAAGGGCCACATATCCAACATCGACCATACAATGGGCTTCCTGATTCTTCCAATCTCTTTTATGCTGATTAGACCACCATTTACCCAGTGAAGATTTATGACATCGAAATCAGATCTATTGATCCAATCAGCACTCACTGCACCAATCCAGCCCGCAGACTTGAAGGATTTTATGCTAGTTCTCTCAAGTAGCTGAACTTTGGAATCTAGGGTTTGAGCTGCTTTTGCTTTAAGTAGACTTAGGTTGTTGGACATCACTGGGTTTACTCGAAAAATTCTTTCGTTCTGCAACCTAACGGATGAACAACACATATAAGAATCTTCGCCAATAGCTAGAATTGAATTGTGCAATCTTTGTGCGAACTTTGCTGCACCGCCAATGGAATCAGAGTGATTTAGATGCAAGACTTTCATATCTATTTCTTTTCCAGCAAGAATCGAGAGTTAAGGTCAATCAACCTTAGTTGTTCCAAATCAGAGGATTGGGTCAATACCCAATTCGTGAAATTTAGGATTGGAAAATCAGGAACTCTTTGCTCTGACTCTTGGAATATGATTTCCTCATTGAATTTTATCGATCGCCTAACAAAGTCAAGTTCAAAACAGTCACCATTCTCAGAAATAGTCTTCCAGGAATTGGATCTCTCGGTGGAGTATCCGACCCTCAGGTTCAATTTAGACAAAGTTCCGATTAACAACGACCCAACTATGATTTCGTTATCGCTTTGCCAATCAGATGCGACAACTTTGATTTCCTCATCAAGATTTCTGGCCAAATCTGCTACCAAATAGAGGTCATGTGGGAGCCAATCTAATGGCGGCAAGAATTCACTCCGCTTCTTCTCTCCAACCCGCAAGGCTGATATTTGAAATTTACAACCACTTGAGAGGATTATTCTTAGGTATTCTTTCCAGATCCGACTTTTTGCCCAGACCTGAGATAGGAAAATTCTGTTTTGGCTTGATTCAATCAGTTCTATAAGAAAATCTTTTTCTCTTGCCGTGGTGAAATAAGGTTTTTCTAAGATGATTTTTCCTTCAAAATCACTTTGGAGCAGCGAGTTCGCTAATTCTAGTTGTTCGGAGTTTTTCGAAGTAATCCAAACCACCCTGTGTGTGACATCTATAAATTGTGTGTGACTTCTGAAGGCTCTTGATGAGTACTCAACAACTTGGTGGTGCGGTACTAAAGACGAAGCGACTTTCTTTGACCAGTCTCCAGAACCAAGAATTCCGATTTTTTCCATCTGGGCTAATGTGAATGAAAAAAATCTTCTTTTAATTTGAATGTGTCTCTTTCATAGTTCTCTGAGATTCTGCTCAGTTTCGATATTGAAAGAAACACTGAATTCTCGTTAAAAACTATCTTGTGTGGGGTCCCGGCTGGAGTAAATACCATTTCTTTGCTCGTGACTCTAACACTTTGGAATTGATGATCATCCACGCTGGTTGACCAAAAATACTCCATTTCTCCCGACACCAAGTAGCAAAGATGCCAATCCTCGTGATGAAAATGGTTTGCTCGGATTGCTCCAGAATTAGAGGTGATAATAGCTACGTCTCCGATGTTTCCATCAGCCAGATTCCTTATCTCTCCTCGCGCATCTTCAAATATCTGAGGCACAGTGACGAAAGGATACTTTAAAAAATCTGATTCTCTGAAGTATCTAGATAATTCTTTGGGTATGACTGCCATTTTTAGCACCGCTCTCTCGTGTCCTCTCTAAATAATACTATAGCGGGGCACATTTCAATTGAATCAAAACTCGGCATGACTGATAGTGTTTTGGTGTGAGTAACAAGTTTCAAAACAGAAATGTAATTCCTTGGTATTTCTGGATTTCCCGAAGTAAAAAAGAATCCAGAGGCGTAGTTATCTATTTCTTGAGTCGTCGCTACGGAACAAGTCCTAGATTTTTTCCACTTTACAATGAATTGAGAGAAACCGATATCGTTCTCTTTAGAGGCTCGCGTTTTCCAGGAGTGGACCGATTTTACCTTAAGTTACTTCCTTTTTTCATTATTTGCTTTAAGCGCAAGTTGGAAAAATATGATTACTTCATTGCGCTAAATTCAAATCCGAATCTCGTGATTTCTGCGAACATGATTCTCAATCTGGATGATCCCCTTTATAGTGTTGGCGAGCTCGCCGCGATCAAGAATTGGGAAAACTGTGTTAGGAACCGGGGTTTTACGTCATCAATTGTTTGCACAACGAAATACATACATGATTATTTAAAATCGAATGAGGTAATTTCAAGTATTCACGTGATACCTCAGGGTCACAGTAGTGTCGAGCTTCCAAGTATACATAAAAGTTCAACATCGAAAGGTAATCTGAATTTCGTATACATATCGCCCACAATTGATGTAAAAGGTGACCCACATGAGGGACATAACATGTGGGATGCAAGCACATTGCTTCTGGATATCTGGCCCAGAGTTACTGCTTCTAATGCTCGCCTGCATTTAATTGGGCGACTCGGACAAAATGCATCCTTATCTCTTTCAGATAGTCGTGTTATCTCATACGGGCTTATTTCAATTAAAGAGTGTTCTACATTACTGCCTAATTTCGATGTTGCTCTCTACCCAAGGGTCCACGATAACGCGTGGTTTCCACAGAAGTTAGTTGAGTACATTGGAGCAGGGTTACCTATTTTGGCTTTTGACTTAATTGATACAAATATAGTGAGCCAATTAAATGTTGGTCTCTTGGTCAAAAACGCCGAAGAATTTGCGCGAACAATGGATGAAATCTCTTGCGGCCTATTGTCTATGGAAGATTTTCAGAAGAATACGGTTCGAGCAGCCCCAGATTACTCATGGACTGCTCTCGCGGAAAATTTTGAATCAATATTTCAATAATTTTTTTCGAATCTTGTGGGTCCATATGTGGAGCATTCTTGAATCTCCTGCAATAGTCATTGAGTCGATGACATTGCCGACATGATCAACATTCTTTTTCAGGTTATTTGCTGGCGTGATTGCCCTTTTTGGATCTGAGGTTCTGAACCAACGGGGCTTATTGAATTTAGTGTGTACGGCTCTTGAATCATTAAAACCAAGGTTTTCGACCACGCGAAAAAGGGGAACGAAATTTGCGTAATCATGTTGGAAGCTGAAATATTGCATCTGGATATCCCAAGTAAGAAGAGGGTCTGACTTTGCGCGATTAAATCTTGATAACCAGACGGACTTTTGAAAACTACTCAACTTCTTCCAGGAGCGAGATTTTTCAAGTTCTTTTGAAATATCGATGTTACTTAGGTCAAAAGTATAATTCCTCCAGTTTTGTTGAGTAGCTACCCATCCCCACACAGAGAAATAAGGTGTCCTACGCCAGATATTTTTTTGAAACCACGTCGGCTGAGCAAGAGGTGAAAAACCAGAAACCACACCTGTCAGTTTCATGCTCATTGACATTAGGTGCCCAGCTTTAAAGGCGTTATATGACTGAATTGAGAGTGAAATGTCATCTTCAACAACAATTACTGCTTCATCTACTTCCAAAACGCGAGAAATTGCAGAGGTTATGTGTTTAGTTAAGCCTTGGTTTTTCGATTCAAAGTTTACCGATACCTGAAATTTTGGTTCCGATTCTACAAATTCATTTACCATTTTTTTAATTTCGGAGTTGATTTCGTTGCCTATCGAATCTACTGAAATATACAGTTTCTTAATTGGCAATATCCTAATTTCATTTAAGCGGTCTTGAAAAAAATCTGGCCTGTTGTACCCAATCAACAAGATAGGAAGCGAGGCAGTTTCGTTCATGCCAACAGTCTATTACTTGGTAACATAATGTGTTCAAACGACAGGAATCACTTTATGAATATCGCCCGAATCTTAATCAGCGCTCGTATACGGCTCAAGGAATTGCCTCGTCGCACATTGCGGGATAGCTATGCAGTCGAAGCGAATGACTGGAAAATACCAAATGTTTGTTATCAGACTTGGGTCAATCATAAATTTGGAAGATCTCATTTCGCAGAAATAAAGAATTTTCGAGAGATAAATAACGATATTTCATTTGTTCTCTTCGATGAAGGAATGCTCAATCGATACATGCGTGATTCTTGGGGGCATCATCGGATTTATCAAATTTTTCTTGACTCGAAATTTGGACCAATGAGGGCAGACATTTTCCGCTACTGCATACTTTTCGAAAAAGGTGGGTACTACTTCGATATCAGCAAGGGGTGTCATCTCCCTCTTAGGAGCATGCATAACTCCCAGGCTGACGCGGTTATTTCATTTGAAGACAACTACCACGGTTGGGAGATTTCAGATAGCGTCAAAGAGAAACTTGATTATCCGGACAATTTAGTTATTCAGTGGGGATTCGGGTTCGCTAAAGGTCATCCGATTCTTAAAGCAATTATTGATTCTATAGTGGAGAATGAAGCAGGCTTTCGAGGAAAAACCTTCACTGTTCCCAAAGAAGCAATTCTTGAGTACACCGGACCGCGAAGTTTTACTAGAGTGGTTCACGAAACAATTAGGTCTCTTTCAAACGAATCGCTCACCCAGGTCGGTGTTGATTTCTTAGGGCATGGGAGTTACGCACTCAAAGGCTCTTACGTGCGATACTTCACTAGGAAACACTACACAGAATTCTCTGACTCAGTTATTTTGGGAGGTACTTCTTGATTTCGAAAGTTGAGACTTCGCAATCTTTGAATTCGGAAGTAGCCGTTATTGGCTCTGGGCCAGTTGGGCTTTACATATCGCGTCTGCTTGCTCGAAGAGGTTTTAAGGTAGTGATCATTGAGGCAGGTGGATTCGAAGTTGAATCGAATCATTTGAATCAATCGAAGTATATTTTTCAGACACCCTCTACTCTCCCCGAAAATGCTCATGCGTTTGGAGGGGGTGGAAATTTATGGTTCAGGCGGCTTGGTGAATTCCTAGAACGTGATTTTTCAGCGGTCTCAGGTGTTCGCGAACAATGCTGGCCAACTGATTGTGACCAGCTTTCAGATTACGCCTCTGAAGTATTTCAATATTTTACTGGGTCGCCAATTAGAGACTCAGATATCTCAAGGCAGTACATCTGCGAAGTTGGTTTGGAATTGCCGCCAATATTCAGTGTGCGTGTCCACAGGTCTTTCCCGGTAGAAAGCATGCTTCGACTTAAGGAGGAAGTGACTAATTCTCCCAACATTCGTGTTCTTTTGAATACATTCTGTGAATCTATTGGGTCATACGTGAGTGAAAATGGGTTGAAATCAAATTTCTTGAGGTTATTGGATACAACTGGACAATCAAGTGAGCTATATGTATCAAAGGTTGTTGTGGCCGCAGGAGCCCTTCAATCGGTTGCACTACTTGAAAGATCAATCTCAATTGTAAATTTAGAATCCAGGGGTCTAATTGGTAAGTATTTAATGGAACACCTTGAAGGGTTTGTAGGGTATTTAGATTTCAAGTCGGAGGGATCCCGGGATAAATTCTTAGAACAATTCACTCCAAGATACCTTGCTGATTCAGCTGAAGGTTTAGTTGGAGCAGGTTTGTCGTTTCAGCCCGATATCCTGAATACACTCAGACTTTCTAACTTTCATTTGGAATTCTACGGTGAGAGAAGCTATCCATTAATTGAAGATTGGGATTTTTTATTTCTTAGAAGATTTGGATTTACAAAGATGTTCATTTTGACAAATCGGTTGTACAGATTCTTAAGTAAATGGCTAGAAGGGCTTAGAAAACCCCATTTTAGAATTTCGGTCTGGGTCAAGGCTGAGGAAATTCCTTTCTCTCTTTCCAATACTAGATTCCAATCAAATAGTGGTCGAGTTATCTACGAACACTATGTTTCTCGGCATAGTGCCTCGTTACTTAAGAGAGGTTTGGTAGGGATTTCTCCGGGTCTTGAGGAGTTTACTGATGCTAAATTCCGAATCCGTCCCAGAATTCGCTATTTTTACAGATGGCTCAAAATGCGCCCGAATTGGCACCCTATGGGGAGTCTCAGAATGGGAAGTGATCCAAAGTTATCGGTGTGCAATGAAAATTTTGAAGTTTGGGGATCTTCGGGTGTCCACATACTTAATGCTGCAGTTTTTCCTACCGGTTCTAATGCAAACCCAGTTTTTATGTCTTGGGTGTTGGCTCATAAACTCACGCATCATTTAATTAATTCGTCTGTTTAGTCAAACGCCTTTAGGAAATTGAATGTCTGGATGATCCAAGCTACTCACGCTATCCAATTTGTTTGGGAGGTTCCGTTTGCCAGAGTAGCCGTTAGCCCTGTCTTTACGGTGAAATGTCAGTTCTATTCCTGATGGGTGTTTGACTCCATGCCAATTGAAATTCAATCCACCATTATTTGGATGCAAGTGGACGATATCAAATAGCTCTGTAAGTTTGCCAAAAAGGGGGGCTACTACTTTTGAAAAATATGAGTTTATCTTCCACATTTCTAAATCATGGAATTCGATTACAGCGATTCTGAATTTTGACAATAGTTCAAGATCAGTTGCCATTAAGCATGCATACTCTGCGCCTTCGATATCCATCTGGAGGAGAAGTTCATGATTCCCTAATTCAAGTTGGTTTCTAATGATTGAATTCATGCTCAAAGTATTTTTATCGTTGGATGGTCCTAGCCAAAGCTTTTGAAACTCAAGGCCTGGCTGCAATTTCGGTGTCTCAATACTGGCATCTATCATCAGTGACCTTATTTGATACATAGACAAAAGCTCAAGTTCAAATCCCCAGTTATTTGCAACACCTGGAGAAACGCACATCTGTACGCCTGACAAGTCATCCGGTAATAAATAGCCCCCATCAGCCGAACTCCCAATTCGAATTAGCTCCACGTTGTTATTTACCGGAGTGAGCAACTGAAGTATTTGTCGGTGATTCTCTAAAGTAGTGCCAGGGACTATTTCATGGTCTAGTCTTTTTTCCAAACCTCGTGAAAGCAAATTGAAAAGTAATTCCACTAATTTTTGCACACTCGGATTCTACGCCATTATTAGATTCTTCCTAATTGAGGTCGGAGTTTCATTGAGATAGTAGAAAGGCGTGAGAGAATGCGGGTTATGGGACCTCAAGTCTTTCATAATCCGGTAGTAGTGATTTTCTGCCACTCACGGGCCGAGCTTCTAGAAGTTGCTATTCAGTCCTTTATTGCTGCCGAAGAATCTGAGGATTGGTCTTTAGTCGTTATTCAACAAATTGGTCACCATGAAGTTGATTCAGTTCTGCAAAAATACAGTAAGGAGATTGACTGCCTGCACTCGTTCTTACCTGTGTCTAATCATTATCTCGCAAACATCAATCATAGTAGATTGACTGGCTGGAAAATTGCATTTACAGATCTAAAGTCAAATTTTGTAATAGGTATAGAGGAAGATACCTCTATTTCCCGTGATGCACTTATTTTTTCGAAATTTGTCTTTCTTAAATACGCCTCACACCCAAGATTTAGAGGAATAAATTTCACTTCGTTCTATGGCTTGAATCAAGATCTACTTCATACCTACACCTTGCGAAGATTTGGTCTAAGTGGGCAATGTGGGGGTTTACCTAGGAGTACTTGGAAGAGGTTCGATTTGGCTGCTCTATGTACGCTGGGCTCAGATGAAGAATGGGCTTCCCATATCGAACCGATAATGAAAACTGGATTTACTGTCTTTCCAAACCAAAGCCGGGCCTTAGACCAAGGTTGGGGTGGCACTTCAAACCCTAGTGGACAATCTACAGATGAATATTTCCTTCGCCATAAACAATCCTGGGTAGGTGATCATGCCTGTCGGGAGAGTTTCTCAAGATTTGATATCCGTGAGGATATTTGGCGATTTGATGCAATTTTGTATAACCGATTGCACAATCTGTATTTTTCCTTGAGGGAAAATAGGTCATTTCAACATGTTTACAAGGTCTTACGAAGGTTTGGTTTTCCTAATCTTAAGACAATGATTCACGGAAACAATTAGTTATCCAAAGAAATCCATTCTTTAGGAACGTTGCGAATTTGGAAATCCGGGTTCGCTGAAAATTTCCTAGGAAACATCACAGGTCGATTATGGCTGCTAGTTCTACCAGCCCAGTAGCTAAAAGTAGAGTTTGAACAAATCAATCCACTTCCCTCCCTCATTAATATTAGGGTTTCGGTAGATTTTTGATCATTTGCAAGGAATTTTACCCTCTTAGAAGTTGGTATGTCCAGGAATTCTCTAGCTTGATTCGGGGAATCTGAAAAAACCCACACATCGTCACTTTCTACAAGTCTATACATTTCACGAAGTGCTTCGTTAAAGTAATCCTTTGTGAGGATTTGCATACCATTTTGTAAATAGTCCCCGAGTCGGATGTGAATAATTATTGGCCGCAAGGATGCAGCTAGTTCCTTCTGGGAGGCTAACCAATTTGAAGGATTGGCCAATGTGAAATCTGGCAAGAATTCGTTTACCTTGTTGAAGTATGAGAAATCTTGAAAGAATCCATCTAGAAAAAGCGTGCTTGGTTTGGAATCAAGAAGATTAGCTAAATCTATGAGAGTCTTTTCCCAGTTATTTTTTTCATGATACCTAACTTGATTCAAAACTCCTGAATTAAATCTAATGTTTTCTGATTTTTTTCGAATATGTTTATTGTTCTGTAATCGTTGGCTTAGATTCCTGCTTGCTACTAAGTTTAAATCTCTTCCGTACTGGAATGCAGTTGCATCTGTGTTGCCACTTCTATGATTTAGATCAATTCCGTATGTATGGATTTCGCAGTTAGTTTTAAACTCCGCTTCAAGTGCCATTGCTGCATATATCCCGAAGAGTTGATTACCCAAGCCTCCTTTTAAGTTGAGGACCATTTTTCCCGTTGACATGTAGCGATTTCCTTTTCTTATGCGGACCAACTCACTTCTGTAATCTCAATTAAGCGAGCGGTTTCCCGCTCGTGTTTTGGTAAGATTTCTAAATGAGTCGTCTTGTGTTAGGGGGCGCTTCACTAATTAACTTGTCCCTTTCAGAGGTTGATAGGCTACTTCAAACTGCTGCAGAGCATGGGGTTCGGCGTGTAGACACGGCGCCGCTTTACGGAGATAGCCAGAAATTACTAGGTAGCGTACTTAAAGACTATCCTTGTTTTCTTGTTTCGTCGAAAGTGGGAAGACCAAATTTTTCTGATTTTAACCCACAGGGGATACGAAAAAGTGTCGAGCTGACGCTCAAGGATCTTGGAATCTCTCAGTTAGATACTCTGTTCGTTCATTCACTTCCCAAGAGTTATTTAGAATCGCAAAATCTTGTGGTGCTAGAAGAAATTCGGCGATCCGGGGTAGTAAATAGAATAGGGTTCTCTGGCGATAATGAAGATTTGCGAGCAGCGTCTAGTCTTGAATTTTTCAGCTGTCTGATGTTTTCACTCAACCCTTTAGATTTGAGTAACTTAAAATTTCTGAATGAGAATAGCAAGAAACCCCCCCCCCAGTTGTATTTAAAGCGAGTCCTTGCAAACGGTGTCTACAATATTCACCTTGAGCGTGAGTTAAGAAATTTCTTAAGGGTAATTTCTAAGAAACCGACGTTTACAGCCCACGCTGAATACAAAAGACGATACCGGGTTCTTTATGGATCGCGACTAAACCCCACCCATAAGTTTAGATTTTTCATGCAGTTCGCACTAATGGCAGCGGGGTTAAACTCCTTGCTCACCGTAGGAGTTAGTACCCCACAACAGCTCTTGAGATGTCTTCGGGAGGAAAAAAGGTTCAACGAACGCTTCAGGGTTAAGAATTTTCAAACAGAGTTTAACAGGGCTGATATCTTCTCCGAGCTATGGGAAGCGATTAATTAACTGTCACTTTTACTAGTAATCTTGTTAGTCGTTGTTATCATTAATGTATGGGGCCAACAAGGAAATTTTCTATTCTGCATTTCTTGGGATTATTAGCAGTCTTGGCTTCGCGTTGGCCAGGTCATGATTCTGAAGATATCAAGAATTTGCGCCTTAATGCCAACAGTTCCAACCCAACGGATTTTTGGGGTGGAGCTTCTTCGATGTTTTATGGCCATTTTCCCAATTTTTACCCCGGGTGGGAATCCCTTCTTCTAGTATTTCAATGGGGTATTACAAGTGTTGGTTTAATCCTGTTAACGAAGAAGGTGCAACTCGGCTGGAAAGTGCAGGCGGTTTGGTTTCTAATTTCATTACTGGTCGTAGAGCTAGGAACATTTCTCACAAGAGATGGGTTGATGCTCGCGCTGCTTGTATTTGGTTTTGGACTAGTAAATGCGTCTGGCGGTTTATCTCCCAGACGCAGGAATGCATTTTTGAAAACGTCCTTAGTGGTCTTTTTGATTGCCGCTTGGTTCCGACCATGGGTGAGCCCTGCCATAGCAGTCCTTTATATCTACAGTAGTAAGTTCGCTTCATCCATTTCAACTTGGCGTCGTAAATTACTCAGTCGTTTTGTACTTGTATTAGTCTTTATCTCTCTTGCCCTCGGGTTCGAAATTGGGGCATCCAAGATTCTTAATCTAGAGAAAAGTTATCCCGAGCAACAAGTTATGATGATGGATCTTGCATCGATGGCATGTTGGAGCACAAATCAAGCCACAGTTGATAGGGCAATTTCGGGTTTAGAGAATTTCTACCAAGCTGAGAAACTTCCAACTTACTTTTGCAATACCTTCCGACCTACGAATTGGATTCATCTATTTCACCAAGACCTGGTTTCGAGGCAACGGCCAGTCTTTACGCTGATTCAAATAGGGGATTATGAGACTTATGCGAATGTGAGATCAGTTTGGTTCAACTCAATATTATCAAGCCCCATTGATTATGTTCAGAACAAGCTTATGTATGCGTCCCAGACATTACTTGGGGGTGATACTCGAGGTATTAGATTGTTCAACAGTAATTACTTTGAGAATACTTCAAGATCAGCATTCTTTACTTACTTTTCGGCACTAGTGCTAATGCCACTTGATGCGGCAATTACTATCCATTTGTTTTCTCCGCTATTCACTTTCTTATTGTTCTTCATGCTTGTATATGCTTCATCAAAACCATTGAGTCGATATAAGACTCCCGATCTAATTGGCTTATCGCTATTTTCCTTGCTTTGGTTTGCTGGAACAGTAATCGCTTACATAGGAGACACGGCACGGTTTACGTACACCTCAGGCGCCTTAATACTATTGGCGGTTACCTTCAACCATTTCAGATTAAGAATTAATACCAGTCTTCATGGCAAGGACTGACAGATTGTCATAAAGTGGCAGAAATACTTTGATTTTGCCGATGGGGCGCTTAAAAATGAATTCGGTTGTGCCGAGTAGTCTGCGAAGAGAAAGGGGTATCTGGGGTGAGTTAACCACTGTTAAGAATATGTACGAAAGTGAGAAAGATTTAGAGATCACCTTCGAGTCTATGACCTCGAAACCATTGTTCTCAAGGATCTGACGCAAAGATTTTTTATTGAAGTAAAACCAATGTTCCGGCGGAAGGAAAGCGTGCCATTTCTTTCCAGAAAGTTTGGCTGAAAAACTTCCCTCATACGGGACATTAATTAGAAAGATTCCTCTTTCGACGAGCAATTCCCGAACATTCTGGATGAATTCAACGGGTCGAGGAATATGCTCCAAAACATCGAGAGCTGAAACTACTTCATATCTTTGATTGGTTTTGAAATCTTCGATTGTTGAGCACATTACTTTGCGGCCTAATTTTTCAGCCCAGTCAACAGCTTCTTGTGAGATCTCGATACCTTCTGCCTCGATACCTTCATCGTTACATACAGTCAGAAAAAAACCATTAGCTGCACCTACATCCAAGAGTCTCGGGTTGTTTTCGTTACATTTCCTCAAAGCCCATTTCAGTAATTTCGTTAGATATCTCGATGAGGCCAACTTGTCAGTTTCGTAGTTAGAAAATCCGAACCCGTGAGATCCTCCCTTAAAATAAGTTTCATCGTATATTTCACTAGCGTCATACACTGGGTGAACAAAGAGTAGTTGGCATTCTTGGCAACGAAAGAAATTAAAATCTCTTAATTCAAATTTCCACTTGGCCATGTGACCACATATACATTTAACTGTTGAATCAAACATTCGTTTATCCTACGCTTAATTTGTTGCTTTTACATTTATATTGGCCTACTTGCGCAGTCTTTCTCGCCAATACCTTTCCAATTTTGAAAGGTGAAGTGCGATTGACAAAAAAGAAGAACAATCAACCCACCATTTAATGAGGCAAATCCATAGGTTCCAAATCGAATTTCGAGTAACTGACAAAAAATTAGCCTACAAAGAATAAGCGGGTGTCGGAGTAAATAGGAAGCATATGTTAAATCACTAAGCCTTGATGACGAGCGTCTTATCTTCCTTAAAGATTCGAATTTTTTATTAGTCTAGAATTACTTGACCAGTTGGGGTGGAGAGATGAACGGAGACTATCCCCGCTTGATCATCATTTGTTGATGGATGCACCCACTCGATATTGACATCTCCCAGTGAGGCAAGGATGTCTTCTTTAAACCATGAGTCGGCAAGCTGATCTTTGTCAGCAATCACAATCTTCTCAATTTCCGCAAGTGGCGTTCCGTCTTGTGAGGGGTGATCGGTAGAGAGCCACTGAATAAAAAATGGGAATTCACGGGTGTCCACAATTTCCTTGACTCCAATTTGCTTCCATTTTAGATCTGAGCCATCAGGGCGGGTTCGGTGGGCTTCGATTGCCTCGCGACCAAATTTTGCTGCAATCGGAGAAATATCTATAGTGCTAAACACCCAGGTAAACCAACCACCGCCTTCATTGGCTTTCTTTGAAACCGCCTTACCCCATGGAGTTTGTTCTGTTGCAGGGTGATCAAGAGGGCAAACAACCTCAATGTATTGACCATTCTTAAGTGCTGCCGTGAAGTTGCGTGTTCCAAATCGTGGGTGGATGCCACCATCAACGAATGTGCTGCCAAGGCGTGAGCCTAGGCGTTGTACTGTGTCAGCTAGTTGATCATGAGAAGTCACATAAGAAACATGGTCTAGACGCATGGTGGAATTCTGCACCATGGCAAGGGGTGCTGATTACCAAATGTTAAGGCTGGGCAAGGC
>JACCDJ010152109.1_pt1 | contig 18027 bp, 19 predicted proteins | sample 7444481 | NCBI WGS metagenome assembly JACCDJ01 (sample SAMN15323435, study PRJNA562643) | freshwater metagenome | isolation source: river surface water | place: USA:Blue River Watershed | collected 2017-08-15 | reverse complement strand
GGTGTTATTGCATCCCACCGAAATAGAAACCCAAGCTGAAAATGCTGAGTGACGGCGTGATGGAAGAGTTGAAGGGAAATGCTCTAGCGCTTCTTTGATTTCAATCTGAGCGCTCTGTTCGATTCTGGCTCGCTCTAAAAGCGTCGGAAGTGAGCCAACGTTGTGCGTTCCAAAAACTACATCAACATAAGGGGCTTTCTTAAGGATGGTGCCCTGATCTTTCTGAGCCAAGCATCCCCCAATTGCAATCTGCATTTCAGGACGAGATTTTTTCGATGGCGCCAAGAAACTCAGATGGCCGTAAAGCTTGTTATCTGCATTCTCGCGGACAGCGCAGGTATTGAAAACGACTAAATCAGGATCAGTTCCTTCAGGCGCGGGTATATAACCAGCTGCATCCAAGGAGCCAGCAATTCGTTCAGAATCATGAACGTTCATCTGGCAGCCCAGAGTTTGGATTACATAGCTACGACTCACGCGAACGAGTTTATCGTTATTAAAGGGGAATCTTTATACGGTTTTCGGGTCTGCCGTGGGTATCCGTTTCTAGAACAAATAGGCTTCCAGCAAGTGGTTCACGCAAAAATTCATCATTGGTCAGTTGATATGAAGCAGTGGTTATGTAGAGCTGATTTAACTTATCGCCGCCAAATGCTGCACTTGTTACTCGTGAAACTGGGAGAGTAATTTCTTCTAGAATCTTTCCAGAAGGAGAAATTTTCCTAACGCATCCACCGCCCCAAAATCCAATCCAGAGATTTCCTTCAATATCGATAGTCATGCCATCCGGCGAGCCGTGGCTCTTCTCAAATTTGATGACAGATGTAGGGCTGCTTAATCTTCCAGTCTCGACGTCATAGTCATACTTTGATATTTGCGATGTCAATGTATCGATGTAAAAGAATTCCTCATAACTCTCGCCCCAGCACAAGCCATTGCTCAAACCAACGCCATTTAACTTTACCTCGAAAATATCTGGGAATGTATAGGAATATAACGCAGCTGTTCCAGGCTCTGGAGAATAGCCCATTGTTCCGATGACGAAACGTCCGTGTGAATCTACTCGACCATCATTAAATCGAAAATCGTGATTTGTAATGACTGTGCGAATAGAAGTCAGAGAAGAGTCATTTGTTTCAAGGAATAGGAATTCATCTCTTGCAGCAACCAAAAGCTTGCTGGTATTAGTTAGTGCAACGGCTCCCACATGCTTGCCAATTAGATACTCTCGGTTTTCAAATGACCGCGGGTTAAAGCGAAAAACTTTTCCTTCGAGCACATCAATCCATACAAGTTCTTGGGCGGTGTCATCCCATAATGGACCTTCTCCAACACAAGTCTTGATGCGAAATGCGGTATCGAGAGAACTCTTCATCGATCTACGCGAGCGTTTCCACCTTGAGCCAATTTCTCAACTTCTGCATAGGTTGCCATGCTTGTATCGCCCGGTGTCGTCATCGCCAACGCGCCGTGAGCAAGTCCGAGCTCTACACATTCCTGCAGTCTTCTCCCCATTAGTAAGCCAAAAATAAGTCCAGAAGCAAAGCTGTCCCCGCCTCCAACGCGATCAAAGATTTCAAGATTTGCGTAGTTTCGTCCAACAGCGAAACCCTCACTCTTTGACCAAGCGATAGCTGTCCAATCATTATTCGAAGCGGAATGCACGGTTCTTAAGGTAACCGCAACAACTTCTAGATTTGGAAATTGCTTTACAGCTTCTTGGATCATTAACTTATATTGTTCTAAATCAAGACTCTTGAAGTTTCCATCGACTCCTGCGATTTCAAGACCGAGGGCAACTTGGAAATCTTCCTCATTACCAATAAGTACATCAACGCTTTGAGTAAGTTTTCGATTGACTTCTTGTGCTTTACTCTTGCCTCCAATTGATTTCCAAAGACTTGGACGATAGTTCAAATCATAAGAAACTTTAGTTTCGCTTTGCCGTGCTGCCTTCATCGCTTCTAGAGCCACTTCTGCAGTTGATGCCGAGAGCGCTGCAAAAATGCCTCCTGTATGCAACCATCGAGAGCCCTGAATGCTAAATATGTTTTGGAATTCAAAATCACCGGGTGTTAATTGTGATACGGCGGTTAAACCACGGTCAGAAACACCGACTGCGCCACGAACTCCAAATCCTCGTTCCGTGAAATTAAGCCCATTTCTGACATTTCGTCCTATGCCATCAAATTCTTTCCAAAGCACATAATGAGTATCAACACCGCCTTGAAGGATTAAATCTTCAACGAGTTTTCCAACTTCATTGTTAGCTAGAGCTGTCAAAATTGCAGTCTTGAGCCCAAAGCACTTTCGCAACCCGCGTGCGACGTTATATTCACCGCCACCTTCCCAAACATCAAAGTGACGAGCATTGCGTACTCGTTGATTTCCCGGGTCTAATCGCAGCATCACTTCTCCAAGTGAAACCAAATCGTATTGAGTAGATCCTTGAGGTTTAATCTTCATCAATTACTCCTGGCTAGTACGAGAGCGTCCTTGGTGTCACTCTCGATCTGATCAAATCTTTCTTCCTGCAACTTTTCGCGTGAAACCATCCAACTTCCGCCGACGGCAGCAACACAGTCAAGAGCTAAATATTCAGCTACATTTTTAGCATTTATTCCACCAGTGGGAACGAATTTCACTCCCGGGAAAGGCGCCGAAATTGCCTTCAAAGTGCCTATGCCACCCAAACTTTCAGCAGGAAACCATTTGAGTACTTCAAACCCTAAGTTCAAAGCGGACATTATTTCTGAGGGAGTGCTTACACCCGGAAAGAGAGTCAACTTTGATTTATTTGCAGCCTCGGCGACCTCCTGTGTCAGGCCTGGTGAAACTGCAAACGAAACCCCTAGCTCTTGTGCGCGATAAATATCTGTTGCGTTTTTAACAGAACCTACGCCAACTTCAAGGCCATTCACGCCCAACATGCTTTCAATCGCGCGCCAACTATCGGCGGTTCGCAAAGTTACTTCGGCCACAGGCAACCCTGCTTTTACAAGGGCTTCACCTAGTCTTACGGCATGACGATAGTTATCTATAACTATTACAGGAATAATTTTTGTGAGAGATAGTATTGATTCAACTGTTGCCATTGGTTCAATTCTTAATCATATAGCCACCGTCAACGATGACAACAGAGCCGGTCATAAAGGTTGCACTTTCGGCCATCCAGAAAATTGACTTCGCAATTTCTTCTGGCGTTCCAACTCGATTCAATGCATGCATCGCCTCAACTTCTCGACGGTATGCAATAGGGTCGGGAGATTTTTCCAACCCTTCTACGGTAAATGGAGTCTCGATCCATCCGGGCGCAATCGCGTTAACTCTTACTTCAGGCGCTAACTCGAGAGCCAGAGATTTAGTTAGAGAGTCAATCGCACCTTTAGAGGTGCAATAAGCTGCATATCCAATTGACCCAATGAGCCCCGAAATCGAGCTCATATTCACAATGGATGAATTCTGCGCTTTCTTAAGAAGTGGCGACATGTGCTTAATCGCCGCGACCATGCCGAGCACATTAACTTCCATCATGTTTCGCCATTCACCTAAATCAGCTTCTGAAATATTGGCGAGATAATTCCGTCCAGCAATATTTATTAGTGAATTTAACTGTCCATTTGTAGTTTGAATATGTTTTGCAATCTCTTGCCACATAACTTCATGGGTGATTTCACCTTGAAAGAAATGGTCGACACTTAAGTCCTGACTTTCATGAACATCAGTGCCAATAACTAAATAACCATGGTCTTTGAAGACTTTGCAGGTTTGCCGTCCCATTCCGCCACTGGCGCCGGTAACAACAACTAATTTAGTCATTTCACATCCAATCGTGTGTCAGAACTATGGCAGAACGAGGTGCCAATTCCAATACATTTCCCGATAAGGCATAGCTTCCTTCCTGAAGCTTCACAACGGCTGAGTCCAATGGAATTTCCGCATCAAACTTAGTAACCCGATCAGAGAAATTAATTAGAAGAGTAATTGCAGCGTCTTGCTGGTGGTGAGTTAAACCAAAGATCTCCTGAGGGGTGTACGGGGAGAGCCACCAATGGGTCGCGCCTTCATTCCAAATAACATTTTTCTTGATATTTGCAATCATGGGAAGAAGTTCCTCGATTCCCTCTTCGCCCCCGATAAACATCATGAAGGGGCCAGGAAGTAGGCCAAACATTGTGGTGAGTAATCGAACGTATTCAATGCCAAATTGTTCTCTACGCCACTTCGAGCCCCATGATGGCCACCAGAAAGTGTCATGCGAGTCAATGTGATGGGCAGTCATAGAACCACGCGGCAAAACGGAATCACGATCATGCATCCACGCGGCAAGATCTTTAGCCGAGGAAATTCCCCAAGGTTTGCGTGTTGCAGGATTTGCTAGTGCCGTAACGAGCCACTGTTCATCGTAGTTGTAATTCAAGTCCATCGATCGACGAAGACTCAATCCTGAAGGTTCGGTATAGAAGAGGAAATCTGGTTTCTTCTCTTTGAATATTGGGCGCATCTTCTCAAAGAGTCCGGTGCAGGCTAGTGCTGAAGCGCCAGCTCGATAACGCGCCCATGGTGCCCAGTTGTGAAAGTCGTTGTATGTGGGAGCATCAAATCGGAATCCATCAATATCAAGTTTTTCGACCAGATTCATCATGGCGCTTGTGAAATACTCTTGCCATTCCGAATTTCGCGCATCAAAAGCTTTTGTATAGACGCCCGCAATTTCTCCACTAGAAAATCGATAAAACCATTCAGGATGAGCATCTTCTAAGTGTGTTTTCGTCGGACTTCCATCAGACCAATAGGGCTCAAAATCAATAATGTGGCGTGACCAAGCGATGAGATAGTTATGCCAATCCTTAACATCTGCGCTGAAACTATCTTCCGTCTTTGCCTCAATGAGAGTACTGAATGGGCCGGATCTCACGCCATCGGCTGCCGTCTTAATGATTTCTTTGTCCAAAATACCGTGCAGGAGAACATCAAAAATTACCTTGATGCCTCGCTTGTGAGCCTCTTGTACAAGCTCTCTAATTTCACTTTCGTTACCATACGAAGTGTCGATATCCCAATAATCATGAACGTTATAGCTCGGATACGGCTGTCTAGGCATAAGTTGAATACAGGTAAATCCAAGTTCCATTATGCGATCAAGGTCATCAATCAGATCTCGTACTTCAGGATAGGGCGAATATTGATTTACTTTTGCAAACACTGAAAACCCAAGCTGTGCCTCAAATATCATCGCAGGCTTAACCCACGAAGGTGGATTTGATGGAGAGGCAATACCCCGAGATCTCAGCCATGTATCAAATACTGGCGGGAAGCTCTCCCAGGATCCCAAATGGAAATCAAAACTCATCAATTGAAGATCGAGAGACGTTATCTTGCCGAGATCAGAAGCAAAATTCGAATTCATCTTCACATGCAACGCTGAATCCTTAAAAACCACTACTGATTCGGGTATTTCGACATCATTATCAATCCAAATAACAAATGATTTCTTCTCATCTGACAAGTGAATAGTGGAAGAGGATCCACGCAGGCCACCTAGAGGCGAAATACCTGTCGAGTCGGTCAATAATTCGATTGGTAAATTACTTCGAAGACCGTTGCCAGGAACATTAATTTTCGATTTGCTGTCAATGCCAAGTACGGAGATATCTAATTTGAGATTGCGGACCAAAATATTGCTTTGGTTTACAAATTTTGCTGCAATGCTTAAGGCTGGTCCATGATTATTGAAACTGTAAACAATTATTAATGGGATATCGGCGAGCGTGACTGGTAATTCAACTGTGGTGACATGGTGTTGAGAATATCTTTGCACTTCACCTGTTATGCGAGAGTCATTAAATACTTGGACATCAACGTACTCAATACCTCCTGTTGGCGCACGTCGCTCCTCACCATTTATTTCAATCTCCAGTAAACATTCGAGACGATAGGAAAGCTTTGTTCCGTTGATAGTTTTTGTGATTGAGGTTGGCAGTCCTGAAACGTCATCAATCTCCAGACAGATCGGTGACTCGAGAGATTCAATGCGCATTACAGACAACTCTATAATTAGTTCTAATGTGGGATTATCTGGTTAGTCGTCCAGAGAACCAGCGGTGGCCCAGTAATGAGAGCACTATGACAAGCCCGAACCCGAGTGAGGTCCAATACCCGTCTAATCCGGAGGCAACAACGCCAGTTTGTATAAAGACAACTGTTGCGGCTCCAATTACCAGACCACCTATGGTTCCTCTTCCTCCCGTAACGGGAGTACCGCCTACGAAAACTGCCGCAAGCGTTGGAAGTAGATACCCCTCACCCATAGTTGAGAAGTAAGTTGAATTAAGAAGAATTGCGATTACAGCCGTAATTGAACAGCACAGTCCAATGAGTACAAAGCAAAGAGTCTTTGTTCGCTCGATATTGACGCCCATAGCTCTACCAGCTTCAGGATTATCTCCCGCAACATGAACATGAATTCCGAATCGATGACGATGGAAAATCAAGCCCAATATCAGAGCGATGCCGGCCATCCAGAACATCTGAGCCGGAATTGGTCCAAACGATCCCACAAAAATTCTCCGCACAAAAGTTCCATCAAGGGCAGAGAACATACGAACCTCACCTTGATTGAGAACATTTGTAAGTCCAATCAAGGCAAAGTTCATTCCCAGTGTTGTGATCAATGACGAGAGACCCAATTTCGTCACAAGAAGTCCATTGAGTGCGCCACAGGCAATGCCTGTAATAATTGCTGCGCCAAAAGAGATCAGAAAATTGAGATTTGTTTGTTCGAGTGTCCATGCAAACATAAATCCAGAGAGTGCAATAACGGATGGAAATGAAAGATCGATTTCGCCAGCAACGGTAAGAAATACCAGGCTTAACCCCACGATAGTGAAAAGAGGAAGCGAGAGGAATATTGCAGTGTAAATACCAACATCTAGAAAGACTGAAGGAGCTGAGCCAATAAAGGCCACGAGCATAATCAAGAAGAAGATGGCAGCACCGATTACCGGTCTTAAGCGATCGAAAACTTGAGCCCTAGATTGGGCTGCTGAAGTTTGAGTCACCGTCTATTTCTCCTTTAATTTCTATCTATTTCTTGGCAAAATTATGAAGTTTCGCGATGAACTCTTCAGGTGTCATATCACCCTTCGGTCCATCAAATACAACTTTTCCTCGATCGAGAATCACAAATCTGTCAGCAACTGCATGTGCATCCCAAGGATTGTGACTGATGAAGATAACTGACTTTCCTTGACGTTTGAGATCGCGGATGAATTCCATTACTTCGCCAGCTTCCGAGAGAGCCATAGCTGTGGTCGGCTCATCAAGCATGACTAGACGACTTTGAAAAAGAATTGCGCGTGAAATTGCAACGCCTTGTCGCTCGCCACCCGACAATTTGTTGACCGTCGAACTCGGAGTCCAAACTTTTGAAGTGTAACCAATCTTACGCATCAACTTTTCGGTTTCCTCAATTTGCTGATTGCGTTTTACAAATCCAAATCGATTGGTTATTTCACGACCCAAGAAAACATTGGCGTAAATTGATTGTTGCTCTGAGAGTGCTCGACTTTGGTGAACTGTCTCTATTCCACTTTGTCGGGCTTTTGCAGCATTCCAATTCTTTACTTGCTCACCATCCAGAATGATCTGTCCGCCGGAGTCAGGGCTTTCTGTACCTGCAATTATCTTAGTGAGCGTTGACTTTCCGGCTCCGTTATCTCCAACAAGAGAGACAATTTCTCCTGGATAAAACTCCAGATTTATTTCCTCTAATGCGTAAACCCGACCAAAAGTTTTTTGAATACCGACAAGTTGAATCAAAGGTTTCTTACTCACTTATCGGATCCTCTTTTCTTTTGGCCGGGTACGCATTAATTACTTAGTAGCAGGCTACTTTTTAACGGAAGCCTGTAGGCAACGCAGCAACAATCTTGTAGTTAGATGTTGTTACGAATCCTGCAGATGTATCAACGCTTGCTGGAGAAAGTCCGTAGACCTTCTGGAGGCAAAGCGAGACAACCGGCATATAGCCTTGTTTGAACGGCTCTTGATCTGCAGAAAGTTGTACGTGTCCGCTTTCAAATGCGCCCAATACGGTCTTTCCTAGATCGAAACCTGCAACTTTGACTGCTCCGGCCTTCAAGCCAGCTGCATCAAAGTAGTTCTTCATGTTTCCAAGAACTGGACCTGCTGCAACGATAAGTTTGAGTTGAGCTTGGTTTGCCTTGATGAGAGCGGTTAATGGTGCAGTCACAAGATTTGGATTTCCGTTGGTATCTCCAAGTGGTTGCAGATTGAGAGTTCTGACAGTTACGCCAGCCTTCTTAAGCGCCGCAACGGTGCCATCTTCACGATCAGAACGGCCTGGAACGCCGAAGGTTCCAATAACAATCGCACGATCACCCTTCTTAAGACCGAAATCTCTGACAGCTTTCTTCGCAAGAAGATCGCCCATCGACTTCAAGTTAGCACCGGTGTATCCAGCGCCAAGTTCTGCAATGGATTCCTTTGCGGGAACGTTTGCAAAATCAACGAGGATTCCAGCCTTCTTCGCATCCTTCGCTAGGGGCAGAATCGCGGCATCGCCAGGATGTCCCATGAATGAAATTGCATCTGGCTTCTTTGCGATTTCTTCACGGAATTGTTGGACCATCTTTGGGAAATCCCATCCGGAGCTGATGATTGTTACATCTGCACCAGTGTCGGCTGCTGCTTGACGAGCACCCTTTTCAAGAATGTCGGAGAAACCATCTGCGGTTCCACCTTTGAAATAACTAATTTTTACGCTTGAGCACCATGTACCTGCCGAGCTTTGGCTGGCCGATGAAAACCCAAGCATGACTGAAGCAAACATAACGCCGGCTGATGCCAACGCAGTTGCTCGACGGGACATTTTCATGCTTTACCTTCCTAGTTTTTTGGTTGTCTGACTTGTCAGACAAGGGGAATTGGTGAGAGAGTCTGCTCTTGTCATTACCTAAAGTCAATGACATGACAAAAAGAATTTTTATCTTTTTGGTAACGGAGAAGGAGTGAGCGTGCAAAGCCCAGTGGCCAGCAAGCGAGTAATTGTTACTGGCGCGTTAGGCGGAATCGGAATTCCAGTTGTAAAGAAACTTAATGAACTGGGCGCCCACGTAATTGCATTAGACCAGCTAGCTTCGCATGTTGCTGAATCACTATTTCGCCAACATGGAATTTCAAATTCGGAGTATTTTGAAGTTGATTTGAATGACTCTAATTCAATTCAAGAATTTGTAACTTCGATTTCAAACGAACTTCCTGATGCGCTTGTCGCACTTGCTGGAATTGTCCGAAGTGGGGAGCTTGCAAATCAAGAACCTTCTGAAATAAAGGAAGTTATTGAGACTAATCTGACCTCACAAGCAATCCTTACTCAAGCCCTACTCAAAGCATGGATTGCAAACGGTGTTCAGGGGAATATCGTTTTTGTTTCTTCGTGGGTGGATTCAGTACCCTGGCCAGGAATCACTAGTTACACAAGTTCTAAAGCGGGACTTGTTGCACTCTGCCGCGGAATAGCGCGTGAGACTGCAAAATATGGGATTAGAGCTAATTTGATTGCACCTGGAATTGTTGACGTTGGCATGGCTGCAAAACAATGGCGTGAAGAACCCGACTACAAGCGCAGAGCGTCACGAGCTATACCTCTTGGCCGTCTCCAGCAACCAGAAGAAGTGGCATCTGGAATTGCATTTCTTCTGAGTGATGCCGCGAAATACATGACAGGATCACGATTGTTGATGGATGGCGGAGCGAGCCTGTACCCACTCGATCCCGAGGATGTCGAGTAATCATGCAACAAACAAGAAAGTTAGTGATTTCCCAGGACGATCTCGCAAGAAATTTGATGGACCGCTTCATTCTGGGCGGTGAAGCACAAAATGGGATGCTGCCTTCAACAAGATTACTTGCTGAGGAATATGGGGTATCGAGACTATTTCTCCGAGAAGTTCTTGCTGGGCTGCAACGTCAAGGCGTTATTGAAACTTTTCCGGGTAAAGGGGTCTTTGTAAAACGGCCTGACATGCTTAATGCTGCAAAGAATGTACACACAACCATTCGACAATCTACAGCAACCGCGAGAGACTTGATTGAAGCTCGTTCACACCTTGAGGAACAGTGCGCAAGTCTTGCAGCCCAACGAGCTACCGACGAAGATATAGAACAGATGGAGGTTGCACTCAAAGCTTTTGATGAAGCGACGAGTCTTATTCCTCGTGCACAAGCAGACATAGCCTTTCATTCACTCATTGCAAAGAGCACGCATAATCCCGTCATTTTGATCATGTTTGGGTCAATCACGAAGTTGGCCTTTGACACGATGTTACGAAGTTTGTCAGATCCAAAAATTTTCAAAGTTGGAGCCCCATTACATGGAGTTATTCTTAAAGCAATTAAGAAACGTGACTCAAAAGCTGCATTAAGTGCCATGTCAAAGCACATTCATCTAGCTGAGAAATCATACAAATCCGATCTCGATCGTCAATTAAGTGATATTGCAGAGCGCATTGTTCAAGATGTACTTCAATCAACGCTATCTGTTGATCAAATTCTTGATGCAGCGTTGCAGTCCTATTCTATTGAGATAAAGAACAAATCATGAAAATTGCAAAAGTAAGAACTTTCGTTCATAACGATTTTCCTAATGTGTTTCACGTTGAAATTGAAACGGATTCTGGACTTGTGGGACTCGGTGAAAGTTATTATTTTGCTTCCTCGATAGCCCACTTCACAGAAGAGTTTGCCGCTTCTCAAATACTTGGCAAAGACCCTGCTAAACGAGAAGAAATCAGTAAGGCTCTCACAACCTATGTTGGATACAACAGCTCGGGGGTCGAGACACGTGCCAGGTCTGCAATTGATATTGCGCTCTGGGATATTGAAAGCAAGAGTAAGAATCAGCCTTTGTATAAAGCCTTGGGTGGAAATTCACTACGAGAACTAAGAATTTACAATACTTGTGCTGGTAAAGAATATATGCGCCGTTCCAATCAAAGTTCAAAGTCCTGGGGCATCGATAACGACTCTCATGACTTAGAAGACCTAAAAGCATTTATGAGCGATGCCGGAAATCTTGCGCAAGAACTCCTTTCAGAAGGAATCACTGCGATGAAAATTTGGCCCTTTGACATTTATGCTGAAAAGAACTGGGGAAATGAAATTTCCGACTCCGATCTCAATTCAGGTCTTGAATCAATCCGTAAGATTCGAAATTCTGTCGGAAACAAGATGGATGTCATGGTTGAGTTGCATGCGCTGTGGTCTCCTAGCGCGGCTCTAAAAATTATGAAAGCTTTACAAGAGTTTGACGTGTTCTGGGTTGAAGATCCCCTATATCCAGATTTGCTCGACGAATTAGAGGTTCTTCGTGGCGACAACTTGCCAAGAATCGCACATGGCGAAACCATCGCAAGTGAACATAGAGTTAAGACACTAACTTCTCGTAAACTCATCGATTTTCTTACTCTAGATCTCTCATGGTGTGGTGGGATAACAGCAGGTTTAAGACTTGCCGAACATGCTCGTCGCAATGGCGTGCACATTGCACCTCACGACTGCACTGGCCCCGTTGGTTTATTAGCCGGAGCCCATCTCTCCACTGCAGACTCAAATGCTGCCATTCAAGAAACTGTTCGTTCGGCCTTGCGTACGTGGTACCCGCACCTTGTCGATGGTCTTCCCGTTATTGAAAATGGTTCTATGAAGGTTACTGAAACTGCTGGACACGGACTAACTCTTCGAGAAGATTTCAAAAGATCTACAGGTATGAAATCTCGAGAAGTATCGCTGTGAATCAAAATTTAACTAGGTCGATACCCAGTCCAAGAGCGCTGAGCGGGCTCATAAAGTTTCGCAAGATTGAATGGAATGGGCGAAAGCGAAGACTCACGAGAGCCAATACGGTTTGGGATCTTCGAGAGATAGCCAAGAAACGTACTCCTCGAGGACCTTTTGATTACACCGACGGTGGATCCGAGCAAGAAATCTCTCTTAATCGCTCTCGCGAAACTTTTCGTAATGTTGAATTTCAACCAAGAATTTTGCAGGATGTTTCTAAACTTTCAACTGAAGTGAAAGTTCTTGACGAAACTTTTTCCTTACCTTTTGGAATCGCCCCCACTGGCTTTACTCGAATGATGCATGCGGAGGGCGAATTAGCCGGCTCCCGCGCTGCTGAGAAATTTGGAATTCCATTCACGCTCTCAACCCTTGGCACTACATCAATCGAGGACGTTGTTACAGCTGCACCGAAAGGTAGAAACTGGTTCCAGCTCTATATGTGGAAGGATCGAGAAGCTTCCATGCGATTGGTTGATCGAGCAAAAGCTTCCGGCGTAAAGAATTTAATTCTCACCGTTGATGTGCCAGTTGCAGGCGCGCGACTGAGAGATGTGCGCAATGGCCTAACTGTTCCGCCAACGTTATCCGCAAGAACGATTATTGACGCTATTCCACGTAGAGAGTGGTGGTGGAATTTTCTGACTACCAAACCTTTGGAATTTGCTTCTATGTCGAATTGGCCAGGCACGGTCGCTGAACTTCTCGACTTCATGTTTGACCCAACCATGACATTTGATGATCTCAAGTGGCTCCGTAAACAATGGGACGGAACTCTGACTGTCAAAGGCATTCAAACACTTGAGGATGCAAAGATTGCAGCGAAATGTGGGGCAGATGCGGTGATCCTCTCCAATCACGGAGGGCGCCAATTAGATCGCGCTCCAGTTCCACTTATGTTGGTGCAGCAAGTATCTAAAGAGCTCAAGAAAGATGTGGAAGTTCATCTTGATACAGGAATTATGAGCGGCGCAGATATCGTCGCTGCTTTAGCGCTTGGAGCTAACTTCACTTATATTGGCAAGGCATATCTTTACGGACTGATGGCTGGCGGACAAGAAGGAGTGGAGAGATGTTTAACAATTCTTCAATCTCAAATTGTTCGTACTCTGAAATTACTTGGAGTTAAGGACATTAAAGAACTTAACCCCAAGCACGTCAAGCTTTTAAATTAACTGCGAGTAATTCCGAGCTCTGCTAAAACGCGATTCACGATGTGCCCGGAGAAACCACGGCGCGAGAGCGCCCCATGCATCCTTCGGTAGGCAACTTCAGGCGCAAGGCTTCGGACGGAGCGAGATTTACGTTCTGCAAATTGCAACGCGTTAGCAAATTCAGATTCATCAGTGATATCGCTAGTGATCCATTCAATAATCTCGTCTGAGATTCCCTTTGAACGAAGTTCACCTGTGATGATCCGCTTTGAAACTTTTTTAGTGCGTTGGCGAGACTCACACCAGTAGCGAGCGAATTCATGGTCATTGATAAAGCCTTGTTCCTGGAGGCGAAAGAGGACTGCGTTAGCAACCTCTTCTTCAATGCCGCGTTTTTTGAGAAGTGTAAAGAGCTCTCCCCTACTTTTTGCACGACGACCAAGGGCCATAAGCGCAATGGTCTGGGCTACTGAGTAGGGGTCGCTCTCGACTTCTACTGGACTAGAACTCGACATCAGCTGCGGCTTCATCTATCGCAGCAACAAGTGCTGGATCGATATCGCTCGCGGCGTAATGTGCGCGGATCTTGCCTTCGATTTCATTTGCAAGATCAGGGTTATCAATAAGGAATTGACGTGAGTTCTCTTTACCTTGTCCGAGTTGGTCACCTTCGTAGGTAAACCATGCGCCGGATTTCTTAACGATTCCAAGATCTACGCCGAGATCAAGGAGTCCGCCTTCACGTGAAATTCCGATGCCGTAAAGGATGTCGAACTCAGCTTGCTTGAATGGGGGCGCCATCTTGTTCTTCACAACTTTGACTCGAGTACGGTTACCGACCGCTTCTTGTCCATCTTTAAGTGTTTCAATGCGGCGGATATCCATACGAACTGAGGCGTAGAACTTCAACGCTTTTCCACCAGTTGTGGTTTCAGGAGAACCAAAGAAAACGCCAATCTTGTCGCGGAGCTGATTGATGAAGATTGCAGTGGTCTTGGATTGGCTAAGAGCGCCAGTAATTTTGCGGAGCGCTTGTGACATCAGACGAGCTTGAAGACCCATATGAGAATCTCCCATTTCGCCTTCAATTTCAGCGCGTGGAACTAGCGCTGCAACTGAGTCAACAACGATGAGATCAAGTGCGCCGGAGCGAACCAACATATCCATGATTTCAAGAGCTTGTTCACCAGTATCTGGCTGGGAAACTAAAAGTGAATCGATATCAACGCCGAGTTTCTTAGCGTATTCAGCATCAAATGCATGCTCTGCATCGATAAATGCAGCAATGCCGCCATTTTTCTGGGCGCTTGCAATGGCATGAAGTGTGAGCGTTGTTTTACCTGAAGATTCAGGTCCGAAGATTTCAATAACGCGGCCACGTGGAAGGCCGCCAATTCCAAGGGCCATATCCAAAGTGATGGAACCGGTTGGGATAACTTCGATTGGAGTAGCTGTGCGCTCACTCATTTTGATGACGGAGCCCTTACCAAACTGACGCTCGATTTGAGCAAGCGCGGTGTCTAGGGCTTTCTGCCGTTCGGCAGAGGGTTTGGATTTATCGTCAGGATCTTTGGCTTCTTTAGCCACAGTCTTGCCTCTCTTCTTCTCGTAGGTTGGTCCAGAAGGTACGGAATACCACTGACGGCCTGACCCGAAGGTCGGCGGAAATGTGGAACCGCTCTGGTTGGGCATAACAGCTCGCCGCTGTTACATGGAAAATTCTACCCGAACATTTGTTCTAATGACTTTAGGGACACGCCATGCCTACCGTGGGCCATGGTTGATCTGGCCCCCTTTGTGACCCCCCGGCCCGATGAATATGCCCCGATTCCAAAAGCCCTCAAGCGCAGGGACCTTCGCGGTCAATCAATTCCTACAGGTCCACGTTCACCGCTCCTGACTCTCCAATTTCAAAAAGATACGCCAGGTTTTTTGCGCCAAGCACGCGATGAGTACGGAGATTGCGTCTCTTTCTATTTAGCCGGACAGCTCTTTATCGGGGCTTTCTCCCCCGAAATGGTTCATGAAGTCACAGTAAGCAAGCAGCATCAATTCATCAAAGGTGTGGGCTTTGATCGGATGCGCAAAGTGTTGGGAACTGGACTTCTTACCAATGAAGAACCGATTCACCTTCGCCACCGTCGACTCATGCAATCACCTTTTCACATCAGCAAGATTTCTTCTTATGCCAACACAATGCTGGCTCTGACTCGTAAACATATTTCAACGTGGCGAGATGGCGATGTCGTTGCAATGGGACCAGAAATGATGGCACTGACTTTTGACATTGTCGCTGACATTCTTTTCGGTACCGATATATCTGGCGATACTAAAAAAGTTCAACGCGCTATGCATATTGCAATTGACCGAATTGAGCGAACAATGCTCCCTGGATTAGATCGCTTCGACAACCTCCCGCTACCTTACTTCCGCAAATTTGGAAGCGCAGCAAATGAACTCCATGAGGTTGCTACTCGCATTGTTAACGAGCGCATCGAGAAAGGCGTTAAGCGCGATGACTTGATGGGCGTGCTTCTTGAGGCAACAACCCCGGAAGGAGAGAAGTTATCGGCAAGAGAGGTATCTGATGAGACACTTACTCTGATTCTGAGCGGCCATGAAACTACCGCCAACGTCCTTACCTGGGTTTTTTCTTATCTCAGTGAGCACCCGCAATATTGGAGCGAATTAGCCAGAGAAGCAGAAGTTATTCTCGCTAAGAGCAACGAAGAGACATTTGCAAAAGATCTCTTATCTGCGCCTCTTACAAGTGCAATATTCAGCGAGGTATTGAGGCTCTGTCCACCTGTGTGGGTTGCACCGCGTCGCGCTCTTGAAGATTTGATTTTGGGTGGAGTATCAATTCCTAAAGGAGCCCACGTTCTCGTAAGCCAATATGTCACTCATCGTAATTCAACATATTTTCCGGAGCCAGATTCTTTTAAGCCAGAACGTTGGTTCGGCGACTTCGAGAAAACACTTCCACGTGGCGCATATTTTCCTTTCGGAGCAGGCACAAGAAAATGTCTTGGAGATCAATTCGCATTACTTGAAGGGCGCATTATTATTTTAGAAATCGCCCGCAGAATGACCCTGTCGTTGCAATCAAAATTTCCTAAAGCTCAACCCCGCGCAACTTATCGACCAAAAGGCGCAGTTCCGATGAGGGTTTCTCTTACTTCAATTGATTAGAGATATCTGGGTTATTTTTAACAACCGCTCTCCAGATATCAGCAGGCTCCATACCCATCGCCAGCGCTTGATCGACTGTTTGACCGCCTAGTTCGGCCATCACAAAATCCTTTGCATAGGACGGGGCCCAATCAGCTCCAAAATGTTCTGCCATCCGACGACGCAGTTCGGTGATGCGCATTGATCTAAGTTTAGAGAATTGAAGCGAGCCGCTCAGCTTGTTGCTTGGAGTGATCGTCAGATAGCGGCGCTGTTACTTGCCCCATCAACCAACGCAGAATCAAACCAACTCCAACAACATCTGTGGCAAAAATTTTTGCAAGTTGTGAATAAATATCAACCCAAATCTTATGTTCACGAGCTGTTAGTGCTGCGGCCATGATGTCACCATCGGTTTGGAGGGCAGTCTTTAATCCGGGGTGTGCCGAAATTTCTCGCGAAATCAAATAGAGCGCTTCACCGCGTGATTGAGAAATCATTGCAAGTGTTGCTATGCGATCTAATTCTGTTTCAACGAGCGCTACAAATACTTCATGTTTATCGCGGAAATGGTTGTATAAGGATGCGCGAGAGACTTGGGCGCGATCTGCAATTTCAATCATGTTTGTTCCGGAAATACCTTTTTCAGCAAGCAATGACTTTGCCGCCTCCATAATTGCGCCGCGAGTACGGCGATGAATTGTGGATTGGTGTTGGTAAGTGGCGCGTGCGCTATTGGAGGTCACAGGACCGCTCGACTAATTAAGCCGCGTTAGTGTCAACGACAGTGAGTACTGGGGATTCGTGAAGTTTGATAAGGGAAGTTACTTCAACAAGTACAGTGGACAGGGACAAGTTCAGAGCAACACAAATTGAATTAAGAAGTTCTGACGATGCTTCTTTCTGGCCGCGTTCTACTTCGGATAAGTAACCCAAAGAAACGCGCGCCTCTTTTGCAACATCACGAAGAGTACGCTCTTGTGAGATTCGAGCTTGACGTAAGGTCTGGCCGATGTGAGTGCGGAGAAGTGTCACAGCCCTACCCCTTTCTTCATTTGAGAACCCCAATTAACAATGGTCAATCGGATCTATGGCGCAAGAATACGCGCGAAGACCCCGAGCGCGCTTTCTACCGCGCCGCGTCGGACTCTTTCTCGGTCACCTTCGAGGGCTAATTTCACTGTTTCGCGGGTATCTGGTCCAACGATCGCCAACCAAACGGTGCCTGCGGGAATTCCGTGATGGGGACCTGGGCCAGCGACACCGGTCGATGCGATGGACCACGTCGAATTCATTCGAGCCTTAACTCCATCTGCCATTGCAAGTGCAACTTCTTCCGAAACTACGCCTACTTTGTCGATGATGTCTTGGGAAACTGATAACTCATGAACTTTTATCTCCACTGAGTAAGCCACGATGGAACCTTTGAGAATATGTGATGCTCCTGGGACACTCACGATTTCAGAAGTAAGTGCTCCCCCAGTAAGTGACTCAGCAATGGAGAGGGTTTCTCCCGTACTTTTGAGAGATTCAACAATTGTCGTTGAAAGAGTCGTGGTCATCGTGACTTGATTACATCTCGAATGTATTGATAGCCAGATGTTATCGTCAGAATTATCGCAATTCCTAGCAAAATATCACGAGGTGTGTAGAGATATTCTGGCAAAGGCAACATATAAAAACCAACTGAGAAATTCTGTAGTAACGACTTTATTTTTCCACCTTTACTTGCCGCAATAATCCCGCGTTTGATAACTGCGAAGCGCAAGATAGTAATTCCTATTTCTCTCGCAAGAATCACGATTGTTACCCACCAAGGCATCTTTTCTAATAGCGAAAG
>JACCDJ011496154.1_pt1 | contig 18052 bp, 17 predicted proteins | sample 7444481 | NCBI WGS metagenome assembly JACCDJ01 (sample SAMN15323435, study PRJNA562643) | freshwater metagenome | isolation source: river surface water | place: USA:Blue River Watershed | collected 2017-08-15 | reverse complement strand
GCACCGAATTTGGGGCGCGGATCGTCAATTCGGTGTTCACCTTGGGGCTGATGGTTGGCATTTCGGTCAATGACACGACCTTGGGCACCGCAATTGCCAATTTGGGGTGGGATGAAGTGCGCTTCCCTAAACCGCTTTTCCATGGCGATACCGTGCGTGTGACAAGCGAAGTCATCGATCTGCGCGAAAGCAAGTCGCGCCCAGATGCGGGGATTGTGACCTTCCTGCATCAAGCGTTCAATCAGAAGGATGAGTTGGTGGCGAGCTGCAAGCGCACTGGTCTCCAACGCAAGCGCCCGGCGGCAGCCGTATGAACAGCGCGCCGCTCCGCTCCTTCCTCTTCATTCCAGGCGATAGCGAAAAGAAGCTCGCGCGCGCTGCTGACTGTGGGGCCGATGCCGTTATTCTCGACCTCGAGGATGCGGTTGCGCCGGAGGCAAAACCTGCGGCACGGGCCCGGATCGCTGATTTCCTGACATCGGCTGAGCGCGGCCAAGGGCACCCGCATTATTGGGTGCGCATCAACCCGCTCGATTCTGGCTACGCCCTTGATGATCTCGCGGCGGTTGTCGCGGCCCAGCCGGCGGGCATTGTCCAGCCCAAGGTTTCAGGGCCGGGCGATGTGCGGCAATTGTCTCATTATCTGGATGCGCTGGAAGCCGCTTATGGGCTGACGCCCAACGCAATCGGGATTATCCCCATCGCCACCGAAACCGCGGTTGCGCCTTTCCATCTGGGGGAATTCGCAACCGCCGGGCTCACGCGCCTTGCCGGGTTGACATGGGGGGCGGAGGATTTGGCGACAGCGATTGGCGCGACCACCAACCGCGATGCTTCAGGGGAATGGGCCTTTACCTTCCGCATGGCGCGGTCGCTCTGTCTGCTCGCCGCCCAAGCGGCCGGTGTGCCCGCGATCGAAACGCTGCATGCTGATTTTAAGGACGTAGCGGGGCTAGAGGCAACGTCTCGCGCGGCGCGGGCGGAAGGGTTTTCGGGAAGGCTCGCGATCCATCCCGCCCAAGTCGCCGCGATCAATCAGGCTTTCCAGCCATCCGCGGCAGAGATTGATCACGCGCAGCGGATTGTGGCGGCTTTTGCGGCACAGCCGGGTGCGGGAACGATTGGGCTTGATGGCAAGATGGTCGATATTCCGCACCTGAAACAAGCAGAGCGGATTTTGGCACAGGCCAAGGCTTCTGGGCTGACCTAGTCTGTGCCGCAGCTTAGGTGCGCTGCCGCCAGAAAAGGTGCCAGCCAAGCTTGATCGCATAGATGATCACCCATGTGCCAATCACATCACCGACAAAGGTCGCCACATGGCCTGTGATCGGGTCCACGGGAATCCCAACGAGGAAGAGCGCGAAATTGTAAAACAGGCTGTTGCCGATGCCCGAGGCGATGGAAAGGGCCAGCAGCCGCGCCGGCGTCAAGTTCTCCAGCGTTGGGTTCAGGTGCAGCAAGCGGCTTGTGACCATGATCGCAAGGGGCGCCCCGGTTGCAAGGAGCAGGGAAACCAAAGCCCGCTCGCTGGCCCCAAGGCCAAAATCTACACAGAAAAGCGCTGCGATAAAGAGCGCGGGTATGGCCCAGATCCCCGCCACAAGAACGCCGAAAAGACGCACAAAAGCCGGAAGAAACACAGGCGACGCCGTGCCCAGCAGCAAATTGGCCTGTTCGCCGCCGCTGAGGTTGAACAAGCCCACATATAGAGCAATGATCAAGGCGATTGCCCCCAACCGGGCTAGTCGCGGCTCTTTCTGGGCTGTATTCATTCAAGCGATGCAAACAGATGATGCGCTGTATCCGTGAAGCGCACATGGCGCTTGCGTTTGTCTGCCGCGTCAACGTCTATATCCAAAAGGCCCTTTTCTCGAAGGCTTACCAGCAAACGATAGGCCGTTGAGGGCGATTTCTGGCTGGCTAGGGCATATGTATCGGCCACTTGCATCGCGCCATTGCGGGCCCAAAGATCGTGCAATTCAAACAAAAACCGCTCTTCATCGCCCGTTAGTTCGGACAAAGGAGGCAGTTTTCGAATGGAAACCAGAAAGTTAATCAGGCGCATATCATCTCACCATGGCGTCGCTTCGTGATACACGAGGATGAAGAAAAGCCCAGCGAGAAAACTCGCTGGGCTAAGGAGAAGCAGCGACCGACCGGGCTGCCTTGGAACAATCTCAATGATTTACGGGTTTGGCCCGGTGGGTCAATCCATTTCATTTTTGAAAAGAAGTGGCGCCACCCAAGCGGCGTGGCTTGGTGACCAGAAATTGGCTTGAATGCTGGCGAGAACGCCGACGGTGTTGATCGACTAACCTATGTTAGTTTTTAGGATCGCGCATAGTTATCGACATATCGAACGATATCATCTTCGCCCAAATAGCTCCCGGTTTGGACTTCGATGATTTCTGCGGGAATGAGGCCCGGATTTTCCAGCCGGTGGATCGCGCCGAGGGGAACGTAGATGGGTTCCTTAAGCGTCGTGCACGGGTTGGAGGGGCAGATTTCCGCGCTTTGTTTGGAAATATTCGTCGATCTGAAATTGGTTATATTACAATAGTGTATGTAAAATAACGCTTAGATATGGTCAAGCAATCGCGCGTTTTGGCCCTTTGGTTCGGGCGCTCGCTCAGGCTCGAAGGCGGCTATCAGGCTGGTCGATCCGCCCCAATGGTGCCGTTCCCTTGCGTGAACGCCGGCCCTTCGCGCCGCAAGGCGGCTTTGCGCAGAGATGCTTAGGCGAGCCACTCAGCGGTGATCGCGCCCTTATGCCCTTCGGGCGCCAGCGCGGCGCGCAGAGCTGCTAAAAGCGGCGGCAGCGCCTGGGTGAAGGCGTAGGGCGGGTTGATGATGAAAAGGCCTGCGCCGTTATAGAGGCCGGGCTGTTCGATGTCGTAAAGCCAATGCTCCACGGTCAGGAATTTCGGGATGCCAAGCTGGCGGAGCTGCTGCTTCCACCGATCATGCGGCGCGCGTTCTTTGAGCGGGTACCAGATCACCGTAACGCCGTGCGCCCATTTGCGATGGGCCGCGGCCAAGCTGGCGGTAATCCGGGCGCGCTCCTCCGTCGCCTCATAAGGCGGGTCGACCACCACCACGCCGCGCGGCGTTCGGGTGGGGAGCATCGCGAGCCAAAGCTCATAGGCGTCGCGCGTGTGCACGGCGGCGGGTGTGTCGCGCATCGCACGGCGCAGGGCGCCGGCGTCCTCGGGGTGTTTTTCGTTGAGGATCAGCGCGCCGTGCGGCCGCAAAAGCCGGGCGAGAAACCGCGGCGAGCCGGGGTAGAAGCGCGTCTCATCCTCGGCATTCACCGCCCGCACCGCGGCGCGATAATCGTTCAGCAGAGGGCTACGGTCGGCCATCGCCCGCATCACGCCGTCGGTTGCTTCCCCGGTGCGTTGGGCGGGATCACCGTCAAGGTCGTACAGCCCGCACCCGGCATGGGTGTCGATCAGGGTCAGCGCGCCGTTTTTGATCTGCAAGGCCTTCACAAGGGCGATCAAAAGGCTGTGCTTGACAACATCGGCGCTGTTGCCAGCGTGGAAGGAATGGCGATAATTCATCTCAGTCGCGCTCTTAGAAAGTCTGGCGCAAAGCTTCAAACCCTAGGCGCACTCTTCTCAGCCGCGCCTTGCCGCGCTTGACACCATCTCAAAACGGCCCGGCGCAATCCCCGCGACGCTCCACTCCCCGATCGACCAGCGCACAAGCCGGAGGGTGGGCAGCCCGACCGCCGCGGTCATCCGCCGCACCTGTCGGTTGCGCCCTTCGCGGATGGTGAGCTTGAGCCAGCTATCGGGGATTGATTTGCGCTCCCGGATCGGCGGATGGCGGGGCCAGAGATCTGGCGGATCAACGCGCGCAACCTCGGCCGGCAAGGTCATGCCATCATTGAGCTGCACGCCCTGCCGCAACTGCTCCAGCGCGGGCGCCTGCGGGTCGCCTTCGACCTGCACCAAATAGGTCTTGGGCAGCTTGAAGCGGGGGTCGGCAATCCGCGCCTGCAACCGCCCATCATCGCATAAAAGCAACAGCCCCTCACTATCCCGATCAAGCCGCCCGGCGGGATAAACGCCCTTCACCGCAATAAAGTCCGACAAGGTCGCGCGCGCCGTCGGCGATCCGCGATCGGTGAATTGCGAAAGCACCCCAAAGGGTTTGTTGAAAAGGAGGATCTGAGCCACCCGACGCCTATATCGACGGTTGGCGGGAATGTCTCTAGCCACGCTGATGGCCAAAAAACGCCATCGCGCTGTGCGTGGCACCAAAGATGTTGGGGTGCTGGCGGAGACGGAGTCCTACTCAGCAGGCTCCAGCAAGGTCCTTAGAGCTACTTTATTAGCAGTAATATCAATAACTTAATTGCTTCGCTTGTCTTGTAAGCTCCAGCGCGGACTACTATTATCCAGCACTGAAAGGTGGGTAGATAGGTGGGTCGAAGCGCCAAAGCAGCATTAACTGCAAAGCAGGTCGAGACTGCGACTAAGCTCGGCTATACTGCGGATGGGAAGCAACCAGGCCTAAACCTGCAAGTTGCGGTTGGTGCCAGCGGTTATGTCAGGTCATGGGTGTTCCGTTACACCAGCCCGACTAGTGGGAAACGGCGGGAGTTAGGCCTCGGGTCGGCACGTGTTGTAGGCTTGGCCGATGCCCGCACATTAGCAGCCGATGCTTTCCGGCTTATTTCTAACGGGATTGATCCCAAAGATGAGCGAGATGCGCAGAGGCATAACCGATTAGTTGCACTTAAACAGAAGCTGACCTTTGAACAGGCGGCTTCTCAATGCATCGCCGCCAAGCAGCACGAGTGGAAAAACAAAAAGCACCAGCACCAGTGGAGTGCGTCGCTTGAAACGTACGCATATCCGACGTTGGGTAAGGTTGCAGTCGATCAGATTACGATGGAACAGGTGCTCGCTGTTCTAGAACCTATCTGGACGACGAAAACGGAAACAGCGACCCGGGTCAGGCAGCGCATCGAGACAGTCCTTGATTGGGCAAAAGCCCGCAAGCTTCGGTCAGGCGATAACCCAGCGTCCTTAAAGGGTGGATTGGGCCAATTGCTGCCCAAGGCCAGTAAGATTGCCAAGGTAAAACACCAGCCAGCCCTGCCATATCAGCAGATCCATGCCTTTGTGCAGGCGTTGCGGGACAAGAACGGGATTAGTCCCAAAGCCTTTGAGTTCCTGATACTGACTGCAGCGCGCTCTGGAGAGGTATTGGGTGCTAAGTGGGATGAAATCGATCTCGTCTCAAAGGTTTGGACCATACCTGCGGACCGCATGAAAGCTGGTCGCGAGCACCGCATTCCCCTCAGTGGCAGGGCCGTAACTATCATTCAGGAGATGCTAGCTGGCCGGCAGTGTGATTTTGTCTTTCCCGATCCAACTGGCAAGAAGGGCATGTCGAACGGAGCCTTGCTCGCGGTCATCAAGGGTATGCCGTCATATTCCAGCTATGTGCCACATGGTTTCCGCTCAACGTTTCGAGACTGGGCGGCTGAGACCACCAACTTTGCGAATGAGACCCTCGAACTCGCGTTGGCCCACTCAATACGTGACAAGAGCGAAGCGGCGTATCGCCGCCAAGACCAGTTAGAGAAGCGTGCCAAGCTGATGGAGCAGTGGGCGGGTTATGTTGTCTGCAGGTTCAAGCACGACACTGTAGTTCCGATAGGTCGTTCTTTATGACCCGTGGCGTAAAACTAGGAATTAATCGCGGCTGCTATAAACGGATCAATAAGCATAGACTGCGCAAGCTTGCACGCGATATTCTTGCGGGCCGGATTGATTGTGAAGCGGTTGCGCATGCGTTCCAGAGCACAAGCCTAATATCTGACCGCATTATCGCGGCGCAACTGCTCGCAGGCAAACAATTCAATTTGCAGCGGTTGGCGCGCGCGGTTGAAAATCTCAGCGTTACGCAAACTCGGTTTAGAGGCCCGAAGATGGTGCCGCTTTGGATGGTGAAGGGGGCATTGAGGCACCTTGCGGTAGAAAATGGAGGAGGGGGGCAGCCTATTCATAAAGCCCTCAGGGTTGATTACCCCTACATCGAACACCCGAGGGTGCGAGCCTACCACCGCCAGCTGGTTCGCGACTATGGGCCGCGTAGCAAAGGGGCGATAGAGGCCAAGCTCAGTCAAATATGGCCGCATCACACGCCGGGATTGCATGCCGAATTAGAAAGAGAGCTAGAAGATAGCCTTGCAGGCCATGGAATTCCGCTCGAGGTCTGGCGAAGTTTGGGCCGGAAGATGGCCTTGAGATAAGCAAATTTTAAAAAAACCTGTCATTATCGGCCGAGGAAATTCGTCGGCAGCTCAGGCGCTCCACAAAAGGAGTAGTCTATGAACATCCAAACAACACCTCTTGAAGCAGGACCTGCCTTTTCTGAGCGGCTTCAGATTATCCGCCACTCAGATGTCCGCCGCAAGCTTAAAGCAAGCAACGCTAAGCTGTGTGACATGATTGTCAAAGGCCAGTTCCCCAAACCATTCGTCATCTTCCCCGGCGGCCGTGCTGTCGGCTGGCTTGAGCATGATGTCGACGCGTGGATCATGAATCGTTGCACTGCAGCGCGGGAGGCGATGTAATGATCTGGCCCATTTCAGAGACGCAGCAGCGTCAGGGCATGTCCGAAGGCTGGAATATTCTGGCAGTTGGTCAGGATAATCCTATCCATATGCGCGGTATTTGGGGCAAGGGTGTGCCAGGCAGCCAGCCCGTCAAGAACATCACATTTACAGCCAAGAAATATCCAATCTTGGCCGATCGTCAGCGCGCTTTTGAAGATATGGCACTTTTGCTCAATCAGCAGGGGTACAACATCTATACGTGCTTCAACCTCATCTGTCCGGATTTCCGGGGTGATGAGGAGAACGGTCTGTCAGTCAAGGACGCTGACATCATCGCCCGCCGTTATTTGCTGGTGGACTTTGACCGTGCAGTGACGAGCCAGCCTGCTACCGACGATGAGATCGATGAGGTTTTCAAAGTGGCGCACGAACTTGAGAAAGATGCGTTCTACAGCAAGGGCCTTGAACCCCTCACGGTGAACTCAGGGAACGGTGCGCATATTTACCTTCCTGTCGACTTGCCGAACGACGGTGCGAACAAATTGCTTTGTCAGAAGATGCTGCAGGCCATGGCCCGCAAGTATGACACCGATAATGTGAACGTGGACACGGGGGTTTTCAACGCGTCCCGCATCACGAAGATGCCCGGCACTATCGCGCGTAAGGGTGTCGAGGTGCCCGACGATACTGGCATCAACGAGCGCTATTATCGTATGGCATCGGTGGTGTCGTGAACCCGTTGTCGCCTGAGGAGTTCCAGCAAATGCTGGATGGCTATCAGTCGCAGGGATTAGGGAACGGGGGTGCAGTTGCTGCACCCCCTATTACTTTACCCGCTGCAAAACCGCTTTCGGCGCTCGGTAGGGCGCTGTCGACCCCGTCGGCCGGTGATATTGAAATGCTTGAAGATGCTCTCTCCTATATTTCATCAGATACCGAATACGGCAGTGTTTCCATTTTTGGCGCAGATGGTTTGCCTCTCTCACACTACTGGGCCGGCGTCGTAATCGCAGTTGGGCGAGGGTATGGCGAAGCGGCTAAGGAGACTGTGCGTAAATGGTCTCAGCAGAGCAAACGCTATACTGACGACGGGTTCGAGCAAGCTTGGAAACAGTCCAAAAAGCCGCACCCCAATCCGGTCAATATAGGCTCGGTTTTTAAACTTGCTAAGTCCAAGGGGTGGCTGGGGATGACGCCTGCGCCCTCAGCGCCTGGTGCGCCTAATCGTGGCAACTTCCGTCTTCTTGACCGTAATGCAATCATGGCCATCCGGCCCATCCAGTGGCGGGTGAAGGGGCTGCTTCCGACAACCGGCATTGCTGCCATCTTTGGGCCTAGTGGCTCGGGCAAGTCATTTCTCGCAAAAGATCTGGCGGTCCGTATTGCGCTTGGTCAGGATTGGTTCGGTCATCGCACTAATGCTTGTCCCGTGACTTACGTGATGCTCGAAGGGGAGGCAGGGCTGCGTAATCGTGTAGCGGCGTGGGAAGCCCACAACAGCGCCACCATCCCGGATAACTTCAAGGCCTTGGCGCAACCTTTCCAATTGTCTGAACCTGAGCAGGTTGAGGAGCTTGGCGCGCTCCTTCCCTCTGGCGGGGTTATTATCATTGATACCTTAAATCGCTCAGCACCGGGGCTGGATGAAAACTCCAGCCAAGACATGGGTCGCATTCTTGCTGGTATGAAGCGCTTGCAGGAAATCACGGGTGGCTTGGTTCTCGTCGTGCATCACACAGGCAAGGACGCTTCCAAGGGCATGCGCGGCCATAGCTCTCTGCATGCGGCGCTGGATGGGGCGATTGAGGTGGAGCGCAGTGCTAACAGCCGCTTCTGGTCTGCCGCCAAGGTGAAGGACGGTGAAGATGGTAAGCAGGTGGCGTTTCAACTGCACCGCGTCGTGCTGGGCAGGGATGCCGATGGCGATGAGATTAGCAGTTGTGCAGTAGGCCCTGACGCTAGCGCATTGTTCAAGCCGCGGGAACCATCGGGTCAGCTGCAGAAGCTTGCGCTATCAACTATACGGCGCATGCTCAGCACTTCGCCTCATAAAGGTCAGGCTGGATGCGATCCTCAGACGCACTGCATCAAAGTGGAGAGTGCCGTCGCTGAAGTTGCTGGAACTTTGGCTGCCAAGCTGCCTAACAAACGCACCCATGAAGCTCGGCGGCTGATTACTAGCTTGATCGCGGGCAGCTATTTGCAGTCCGCCATTGACGATGCCGGGGAGGCTTGGCTGTGGCAATGAATGGGTGTCCAAAAAAAGCCGTCCAAAGTCCAACCCCTATAGGGGGTTTGGACTTTTTGGACATGGACCGCGTGCTAAAATATCCAGAAATTCAAGTTTTGGACTTTTTGGACACCCCATCTGCTCTGATCCTTTCAATGAGGTCAGCGCACAAAAAATTTAGTGCCCGTCCAGCCCGCACCTCCGCTTATGTCCTGTAAGGAAATCTGCTCGAATGCCACTCCCCGGGATCATGTCAGGCAAAGCCCAGCGCTGCAAGGCAAAGTGCAAGGCACGCGGTGATAGGTGCCTAAATCCCGCGGCATGGGGCTGTAAAACATGTCGCTATCACGGCGCTCGACGACTTTCTTCGATCAAACGAGGTGCAAGCCACCCGCAATATAGAAATGGTCAAGAGACGTTAGATGCGAAAGCCAAGCGCAGTGAATTACTTGGCGCACTCAGAGAACTTGAGGCACTATCATTCGCACTGGGATTTACCATTGGGCCAAAGTGGCGTGGAAGGAAGCCAGCATCACCGAAATAGGCCTTAGCATCTTTGACCATTGGACGAGCCATCCTTGACGCTCAGCGTCGAACATGCAACGGATATTTAAGGATAAAATATACCTCTAATAGTGAGTGAGAGAGATGGCTTACCAAGATCAGGTTTCCGAGATGCTGCACAAGTTCACGCTTGGGGAAAATGATCTTGCTTTGATCAGAGCTGTTGGTCCTAGGGTCATGAGCGAAATTGATAAGCACCTTGAGGATTTCTATCTCTGGCTTTCAAATTACGACGAGTATGATTTCTTTTTTGCAGGCAAAGATGAGCGGCTACAGCGGGTCAAGCATCTGCAGGTTCAGCACTGGCAGTCTTTCTTTGATGCGAATATCGATCAGGACTGGATTGCATCGCGTCGGCATGTTGGCGCGGTGCATGCCCATATCAATCTCCCAAACGACATCTATTTTGCAGGTGTCACTTGCGCTTCAAAATCGATCACCGATCGGCTGCGGGAGCTGGGCAAAGCTGTCAAGAATATGGAGCAGACCGTTGATGCGGTGACAAAGCTCATTTTCCTCGACGCCTATCTGGTCATTGAGGAAATTGCGCGCATTCAGCGCGAAAAGATCGAGGCGGGAAGTAAGGCCTTGATGGAAATGTCGACGCCGGTAACCCCCATTTGGGAGGGAATCCTGCTCCTGCCGCTTGTGGGCATTATCGACTCCGAGCGTACCCAAGACATTATGAGCAAGACGCTGAATAAAATCGCGGAAACGCGCGCCAAGGTTTTCGTGCTTGATATCAGCGGCGTTGGCGCGATGGATACGGCTGTCGCGAACCAGCTGATCAAGATTACGCGTGCAACCCAGTTGATGGGCTGCGAAACGATCATTTCCGGTGTTTCGCCAACTATTGCCCGAACGCTTGTCGAGTTAGGAATTAATGTTGGCGAAGTGAAGACAACCGCGACGTTGCGGGATTCTTTTGAATGGGCGCTGAAAAATGTCGGCGTGGATCGGCAACTCGCTGAAAGCGGGCGCGGCATTCAGAACTGAGGCGGCTGTATGCAAGGCTCTGATGGCGGCATGCAGTGGGATACTGCGGGGGTTATTGTGGCCACGCGGATCAACGACTGCGTCGTGGTTACTGCGCCGGGCGATCTCGGCCGCGGTCGGATGGCAGAATTGGAGCAGGTCGCCCTTAAATATATCGTTGCGGCCCAGACAATGGCCGTCATTTTTGAACTGAGCGGCGTTCAATTCATGGATAGCCTCGAATTTGAGGAGTTTAAGGCGATCACGCATATGGTCCAACATCTTGGTGTCCAACCGGTGCTTGTTGGACTGCGGCCGGGCATTATCGCCCATCTTGTTCAAACTGATGTCGACATTTCAGGTTTGACGGCGGCTTTGAGCCTCAACGATGCTCTTGCCATGCTGGGGCGTTGAAGATGCCCACTTCCCGAGCCGATCAAGGCACGGTCAGCTTTCCCATCCGAGAAGCAGTCGATGTTCGGATTGCGATGAGCCACCTCAATAAAATGCCGTGGATGCAACAAGCGAGCGAGATTGATCGCGCGCTAATCGCCACCATTCTTTGTGAACTCGGTACCAACATAGTTAAATATGCCAATTATGGCCGCCTGACCGTTGAATTTAATCCCAGCAAGGTGACACCTTGGGTCAAAATCTTAGCGCAAGATAATGGTCCTGGTATCGCGGATATCGGGCTCGCGCTCAAAGATCATTACACGACAGGCAACACCCTTGGGCTTGGCCTTCCGGGCGTCAAGCGCATGGCAGATGATTTCTCGATCACGTCTACGCCAGATAAAGGGACAACCATTGTCGCCATCAAGGGCTTAGGAGGGCGTTTCAATGACGCCGCCAAGTCTTTTCGAAACTTGGCGACTTCGGCGTACCCCAGCGCCATTGAGAGTGCGGGCGATGCAGCATGGGATTTAGGGTCCTACACACGGCCCATGCCGGGCCAGATCCGGGGTGGTGATCTGGCAATCATCATTCATCATGCCGCGGGTTTGCTTATGGTGATGGTCGATGTCACCGGGCATGGGGAGCGTGCTTTTGAACTGGGAAACCAGATCAATGCGATTGTGCAGTCGCATCCCTATTTGCCCTCAAACGAACTCATGATGCTTCTCCACAGAAACCTGGCTGGCACGATTGGTGCAGCTGTCGGAATCCTGAATGTCGATCCCCCTCAAGCCAAGTTCACCTATTTGGGTGTCGGCAACACAGGCATTGCCCGCGTGACGGGGAAGCATTGGCGTGGGGTGTCCCGAGATGGGTTGGTTGGTTCAAGGATGCCCAAATTGACCCCCTTAGAGGGCGCTCTGTTCGCCGGGGATGTTTTTCTCATGTGGACAGATGGCATTTCAGAAATCGATGGGCCCAAATATCTTCGGCAGTATGCAAAAGATCCCGCAAAGCGGGTAGCGAGCCAATTGGTCAACGCCATAGGCAAGCCGCATGATGATGCCGGCTGTATCATTTTCAGGTGGCTGCCATGACGCAACTGGCCCAGATTAGCATTGGTTCGCCCGAGCAGGTTTTTTTTGCGCGAGCTCGGCTCTACGCGTTTCTCTCCCAGCTTACAGGCTTGCCTGACTATGCAGCACAAATCACTGGAGGTTTTTCAGAGACTGCTAAATGGCTGAGTGAAAACGCAATTGAGCCTCATGTCGGGGTGTTTATCGAAACGGACGCGGGCCGCCCGATTTTGAAGCTCTCCTTCTCAGCGGTGCAGATCACTGAGGATTTGAGCACCGCGCACCGCCAAAACTTGATGTTCGATGAGCAGGACGGCCTTTGGCTCATTGCCGTTCAACACGCGCTTCCAACAATGCTGCCGAATGAGGAACGGGTGACGCAGCTGCGCGATATTCTGAACGAAAAATCTCGTGACGAATTGTTCGAAGAGCTTGAGATTGCGACGGAAATAGCGCTTGAAGCCGCGCAAGTGAAATCCGATTTTCTGGCGAATATGAGCCACGAAATCCGGACGCCGATGAATGCAATAATCGGCATGACGCATCTCACTCTTGGAACAGAACTGGATCCCAAACAGCGCGGCTATGTCGAGCGCATTCGTCAGTCTGCCCGCAATCTCCTCAACATTATCAACGATATTCTTGATTTCTCAAAAATCGAAGCGGGAAAAATGTCGATCGAGGTTGTGGAGTTTCCGATCGAGAGCGTCGCCCAAGATCTGGTCACTATGACGACCGGTAAGTTTGAAGATAAGGATGTCGAATTCATCTTTCGGGTAGATCCGGGCGTCCCCGCTCGATTGCTGGGGGATCCGCTTCGCATCGGCCAGATCCTGATCAACTTCGTCAACAACGCCATCAAATTTACCGAAAAGGGTGAAGTTGCAGTTAATGTGACTGTCGAAGATGAAGATGACACTGCTGTCACTTTACGTTTTGCCGTGAGAGATACGGGTATTGGCATCAGCCCGGAGCATCAGGCCAGCCTCTTCAGAAGCTTTGAACAAGGTGATGCATCCACGACGCGCAAATATGGAGGTACGGGTCTTGGCTTGGCCATCAGCAAGCGCCTCGCCGAACTTATGGGGGGCACGGTCGGCGTGGAGAGCCAAATTGGGAAGGGCTCTGAATTTTGGTTCACAGCGTGTCTCGACAAAACAGAGGAGCCTGAGGACGACCCTGTCACGCAGGTCTTAAGCGGGCTGCGCGCCTGGGCGGTTGACGATAATGAAAGCGCGCGCAACGTCCTTAGCGAATTGTTGGGCGCGCTTGGTCTTGCAAGTCAGCAGTTTGCCTCCGGGGAGGCCTGTCTAAAAGCTCTTCAGTCAGCCGAGCCGAACGATCAGCCGGATGTTGTATTTCTCGATTGGAGGATGCCTGGTCTCGATGGCATGCAGACCGCTGCTGAGATTCTACGTATCACAGGGGCCCGATCGCCGAAGTTAATACTGGTCAGTGCCCTGGGCTTTGACGTTGCGCAGACGGAAGAAGGCAATATGACCTTTGATGCGTTTATTACAAAGCCAGCCAATACCGCTAATCTCTCGGATGCCCTGGCAGAGAGTTTTCGCTTGGCTAAGCCTGATGCGTCGCGGGTCATTGCCAATGCCGACGGGCTCCAACGCGATTATTCTCAAATCCGAATATTGTTGGTCGAAGATAACGAGATCAATCGCGAGGTGGCGGCAGGTCTATTCGCGGAACGCAATGCCGCTGTGGAAATTGCCGAGAACGGGCGGGAAGCTCTTGAGCGTGTCCACGCGGAAGAGTGGGATGTCGTGTTCATGGACATGCACATGCCCGTAATGGATGGCATCACTGCGACGGTCGAAATCCGCAAGCAGAAATCCGCCGCTCAACTTCCGATTATTGCACTCACGGCCAATGCTATGGAGGGAGATCGGGAGAAGTGTGTGCAAGCCGGAATGAATGACTTCGTTCTCAAGCCCATCGATCCAACCGAGCTATGGCGCGCGCTGGACCAATGGGTGCCAGAGCGGACAGAAAAGCAAGCAAGCGCGCCTTCAAAGTTCGTGTCTCCATCGGAGACTGCGCTTGCCAACGCTATGCCTGTTTTATCTGCACAAGGGGGAGATCAACTCCCCGAAGTCCCCGGTATCGATCGTGCGCTGGCCCTGCGCAATACGGCCGGAAACGAAAAGCTTGCGCTCTCCATTCTCATGAAGTTTACAGACCGTCTGGCAGAATTTCCTGAGCAATTCCGAGAGCTCAGCGCCGCTCAACGACGCGAGGATATGGAACGCGCAGCCCATACGTTGAAGGGTATAGCGGCCAGCGTCGGCGCGGGCGAATTGGCTGAGGCCGCAGGCTCTTTGGAAGCTCTGTTGAGGAATAACGCTTCGGATCAAGCGGTGATGGCTCAATTTGAAGCTCTTGACATCATCAGTCACCATTTAGGCGTCCATCTTCAAGGGGCATTCGCCCAAACGCCGATTGAACCCAACTCTGAAGCTGAGCGACATTCAGATGTTCGAGACATTTCGCTCCAGATCGCTGAGCTCGTGAAGTTACTGGAAAACGATGATTTCGGTTCAAACAAATTCTTTCAGTTGATCGCTCATGACTTCAAGAATCTATATCCCTATGAGCATGATCTCATCGTCCAAGCACTTGGTGAATATGACTACACAACTGCGCTTTCTACTCTGAAAGATGGCGGGTTGGCGTGAAAAGAAAGGGTTAACGCATGAAGGCCCAGTTGCAGACCAAGGCTTCGCTTCTCCTCGTCGATGATGCGCCAGAGAATCTTGAATTAATCGGTGGACTTTTAAGTGATCTTTACAACGTCAAAGTCGCCGCGAGCGGTGAACGGGCGCTAAAGATATTGAATGGGGATGACCTGCCGGATTTAATTCTGCTCGATGTCATGATGCCGGGTCTAAGCGGCTGGGACGTGTGCCGCGCGATTAAATCGGAAAGCCGCCTTAAAGATATTCCGATTATCTTCCTGACAGCAAAAACGGATATGGCGGATGAACAGGCGGGTCTCGAACTTGGAGCGGTTGATTACATCACCAAACCGATCAGCCCGCCGATATTGCTGGCGCGTGTCTCATCGCACCTAAAGCTGAAGCAAGCGCAGGACTTCCTGCGCGATAACAATGCCTATCTTGCCGCTGAAGTGGATCGGCGGACGGCCGAGATTTCTGCGCTGCAAGACGTTACTGTTGTTGCCATGGCTTCATTGGCCGAAACGCGCGACAATGAAACGGGCAATCACATTCGCCGAACCCAGCTCTACATGAAAGTACTGGCGGAGAAGCTCAAGAACCATCCGAAATTTGCAGACTATCTTACAGATGATCAGGTCAAAACGCTCGTGCGATCCGCCCCGCTGCACGACATCGGAAAGGTGGGTATTCCAGATCGAATCTTACTCAAACCTGGGCGTCTCGATGCCGATGAGTTCGAGATAATGAAAACCCACACGACAATTGGCCGAGATGCGATTGCAGACGCAGAACGTGCAATGCCATTCCAAAGCACATTTTTGCAGTCTGCGCGTGAAATCGCTCTGTCTCATCAGGAAAAATGGGACGGGTCAGGATATCCGGAAGGGCTTTCGGGTGAGAACATCCCCATTGCCGCAAGGCTGATGGCGGTTGCCGATGTTTACGACGCCCTGATCAGCAAGCGTCACTATAAGGATGGCATGTCACACGAACAGGCCATGAATATCATCGCGGAGGGCTCAGGTAGCCACTTTGATCCTGATGTGGTTGTTGCATTCGTTATGATTGGTGATGAAATAGAGGCAATAGCTCGCAGCCTTGCAGATGATTAAGGTTTAGAAGGTCATGCGCCATGCCAAGTAAGTATCTTGCATGGCGATATTCGATGGTCTGCGCACGCCTTGCACGAAGCTAGGCAAATGAGGGGTTGAACTTGTTTTTATCCCTTCGAATGAGCAAAATCGTATGTACTAAGGAAGCGCGGGTCCCATCTACCAATAACGGGGGGTGCCCCCGGGGTACGGTCTCGATTTCCAGAAGTTTGATTGGGGGGTGGGGGTGTGCGAACCACGCGCAGCCTAGCCAGTTCTAAAAGGTGGGTTCAAAGGTGGGTTGAGATATTAATCTCACCCTAAGCCGTTGATTTTACTGGATTGCTGGCGGAGACGGAGGGATTCGAACCCTCGATACGGTTACCCGTATGACGCTTTAGCAAAGCGTTGGTTTCAGCCACTCACCCACGTCTCCGGCGCTGTTGGCTGAGGGGCCTATAGCGAGGGGGACGGGCGGAGACAATGCCCTCTTCATGAGCTTTTTCGATTCAGATGGGCGCAAATGCGACTCAGTTCATCGCGCATCGCTTGCGAAGGGGCGTGCAGGTGCGTCAAGGCAGGGGATCGACACGATAAGATGCAAAGGAAGCCGCATGCCACGCTTTTGGGGAAGTCGCCTTCACCTTTGGTCCTTCATCGGGGGGCTTTTGGCCTCGCTGGCGGTGGCAGGTGTCGCGCACGCGCAGGTCACCTCCGTCGATCCCAATAGCGTTTTCGAAGTGCCGCCTGCGCCAAGCAGCCCCGCGGCGGCCCCCTCTTCATCCCCCACGCCGCCCGCTACCCCGGAGGCTGCGCCCGCGACGGCCCCCCAAGGCCCGGTCGATAGCCCGGCGGCACCTAATTCTCCGGCGCCTGATTCTCCAACCCCGGCTGACCCTGCTGGCGCGCCAGCGGAACCGGGGGCGGTGAAGTCGGTCCCGGCGGATGCGCCGAACGCGGTTCCCACGCACAGGAAGGATGATCTGATTGGTGCTGCCGAAGGTGTGTTCGGCAAAGGGGCGCAGGGTCTCGCTGAAATGATCGAGAAAATTTTGAAAGAGCAGGGAGAACCCAACGCCTATATTGCCGGTCGCGAAGCGTCGGGGGCGTTTCTGTTTGGCTTGCGCTATGGCTCGGGGACGATGGTCCACAAGGTGGAAGGGCAACGCCCCGTTTACTGGACGGGCCCGTCTCTCGGGCTTGATATAGGCGGCGATGCCACCAAAACATTTGTCCTCGTCTATAATCTGTTCGACACGCAGGATCTGTTCCAGCGCTTTGGCCAGATGGAAGGCCGCGCGTATTTCATCGGGGGCCTATCTGCGACCTATCTTGCCCGCGATAAGGTGGTGTTGATCCCGATCTGAATGGGGCTCGGCATGCGGCTGGGCGCGAACCTTGGCTATATGAAATTCACGGAAAAGTCGCGCTGGTCGCCCTTTTGAGGCGATCAGTCGCGCACCAGCCGCCAGCCCAGCGTCTCGCCGGCGTGAAACGGCACAAGCTGTGACCCGGCAGCCGCAATCGCGTCGGGCACGGTCTCGCCACCGCGTTCCAGCGTGATCAGATCGTCGTTCACGGGCAGGCGGTAAAAGGCAGGGCCATTGAGCGAGGCAAAGGCTTCAAGCTTGTCGAGCGCGCCTTCTTCGTCGAACACTGCGGCATAGCTTTCAATCGCGTAAGGCGCGTTGAACACCCCGGCACAGCCGCAACTGGCTTCTTTGGTTTCGATCGCGTGCGGCGCGGTGTCGGTGCCGTGGAAGAATTTCGGCGAGCCCGATGTCGCGGCTTTGCGCAGCGCCAGCCGATGCTTTTCGCGCTTCACAATCGGTAGGCAGTAAAGGTGCGGCCGGATGCCGCCCACCAGCATGTCGTTGCGGCTGATATGGAGATGCTGGGGCGTGATCGTCGCGGCCACATTGGGGCCGGCAGCCAGCACAAAATCGGCGGCTTCCTGCGTGGTGATATGTTCAAACACCGTGCGCAGCCCGGGGAATTGCGCGGTGATGCGCGAAAAAATCCGGTCGATGAACACGGCTTCGCGGTCAAACACATCCACATCATGGTCCGTGACCTCGCCATGGACGAGGAAGGGCATGCCGATCTTTTCCATCCGCTCCAGCACGGGGGAAAGCTTCAGCACATCGGTAACGCCAAAGGCCGAGTTGGTCGTGGCGTTGGCGGGGTAGAGCTTGGCGGCAGCAAAGGCCCCGGTTTCAAAGCCATGGGCCAGCGCGTCCGGGTCGGTCGCGTCGGTCAGATAGCAGGTGATGAGCGGCTCAAAATCGCTGCCTTCGGGCAGGGCCGCCATGATCCGCGCACGATAGGCGCGGGCCATTTCCGGCGTGGTGACGGGCGGCTTCAAATTGGGCATCACGATCGCGCGGCGGAACTGGCGCGCCGTATAGCCCACCACGGCGTTCAACATGGCGCCATCGCGCAAATGG
>JACCDJ010664153.1_pt1 | contig 18071 bp, 17 predicted proteins | sample 7444481 | NCBI WGS metagenome assembly JACCDJ01 (sample SAMN15323435, study PRJNA562643) | freshwater metagenome | isolation source: river surface water | place: USA:Blue River Watershed | collected 2017-08-15 | reverse complement strand
GATGCGTTAGCAGTATCCTATCCCCAGCTGCATGTCATCCATATTGATGAGGAAAAGCAAAATATGCAGGGGAAGAAATTTGCTTTGACCCTTGGAATCAAGGCGGCCAAGAATGAAATAGTGTTATTGACGGATGCAGATTGTACTCCTAGAAGTGCAGATTGGATTGCCTCCATTGTGGCTCATTATCACAAGGGGATAGAGGTGGTGATAGGATATTCTCCCTTTGAAAAACAACCGGGTTGGTTGAATAAGTTGATTCGGTTTGATAATGTGATGGTGGCGCTCTATTATTTGGGCGCTGCCAAAAAGGAGCGACCTTACATGGGAGTGGGAAGAAATTTATCCTACACACCAGAAGCTTTTTTTCGAGTGGGTGGGTTTAAGAGTCATTACAGTATCATGTCGGGAGATGACGATTTGCTGGTCAATGAGATTGCCCATAAGGGAAACACTGCAGTTGTTATAGAAAAGAATAGTCAAACCATATCGAAGGCCAAAAAGACTTGGAAGGAATGGGTATCACAAAAGAAAAGGCATTTTGTAACCGCGCCTTTGTACAAGTCTAAAGATAAATTTTGGCTTACGATTTATCCGGGAACATGGTTTTTAATGCACGGGGCGATAATCGCGGTGTTGATTGCCTTTCCTCAAGCTTTTCCTATTATTGCCTTATTGATCTTCAGATCTGTTTGCATGGTTTGGATTCAATTTCGTTTTTTAAAAGTCACTGATCAGCCAAGGGATATCGCTTGGTGGTCACCAATTTTAGAGGTTCATTTGCACTTTGCTCAAGTATTTTTATACTGCTCAAATCTCATTAGTAAACCGCAAAAATGGAATTGATCAATCATCTTTCCTCCAAGGCACAGGAAGATTTTCATTTGGTGCAATTGGCATTAAGAGAAAATAACCAGGCTGCTTTTGCAGAGCTCATGAAGCGATATCGCAACTCCTTGCATTTTACTATTATGAAAATGGTTGAGAATCCTCAAGATGCGGAGGATTAAACCTTAGAGGCATTCAGTAAAGCTTTCAAAAGGCTAGATCAGTACACACCGCAATTTGCTTTTTCCACTTGGTTGTTTAAAATTGCCTCCAACCATTGTATCGATTTTCTTAGAAAGAAAAGAATCAAGGCTACTTCCATCCATCAAGTGGGCAGGAAGGAGGAGGGAGATGAGTATGAGATTCCTATTAGTGATGACCGTCCAGATCCGGCGGAGAGCTTGCAAAGGGAGGAACGTGTTTTGGCCCTTCGTGGAATAGTAGAGGGACTCAAGCCGCATTATAGAAAAATGATCGAGTTGAGATATTTTGAAGAAAAGTCATACGAAGAAATTGCGGAGGAAATGAATTTACCTATCGGTACCGTCAAGGTGCAGTTATTCAGAGCCAAAGATTTATTGTCTGGACTGTTGGCAAAATACAGGGATATTTAATTGATGTCCATGGAAGAAATCCTTCATTACTTTCCAAATCTGGATGATGTTCAGAAACATCAATTTCAGCGCACATTTGAGGTGTATAAGAACTGGAATGATCAAATCAATGTGGTTTCTCGAAAGGAGTTTGATACCTTTTACGAACGACATATTTTGCACAGCATGTCCATCGCCAAGTTTATTCAATTTCAACCAGGTACTCGGGTGTTGGATTTAGGAACAGGTGGAGGCTTTCCTGGTGTTCCCTTGGCTATTTTATTTCCGGAGGTGGCTTTTACGCTTGTAGATTCCATCGGAAAGAAAATCAAAGTGGTCAATGAAGTAAGCAATGCATTGAATATTCAAAATATCAGAGCTTTTCATCAGCGAGTAGAGGAGGTAAAAGGTCAGTTTGATTTTGTGGTGAGCAGAGCGGTGGCGCCTTTATCTGATTTGTTGTCTTGGACCAAAGGCAAGTATAGCGGAGAACAAAAGAATGCCTTGCCCAATGGTTTGATATGTCTGAAAGGTGGCGATTTAAGAGAGGAAGTGAATGCGGTGAAAATGCATTTTATTGTGGAACGATACAAATTATCAGATTATTTTAATGAGCCCTTTTTTGAGACCAAAGAATTGGTTTACGCGGTGAAGAAATAATCACATCATCCATTTCATCCAAACCATCAATAATAGTAATGCTCCCATGTTGAGCACGAATCCAATTCCAAACATTTGTCTCGCACTTACATGTCCGCTGCTGTAGGCGATAGCATTAGGAGGAGTGCTCATGGGAAACATAAAATCACAACTAGAAGCCAAAGTCACAGGGAGGGCTAACACAAAGGGAGATAGGTTCATTTGAATTGCAATTTGGCCAACGATGGGAATAAATAAAGCCACCATGGCTAGGTTACTCATCAGCGCGGTAAGGATCAATCCGCAGGCTGTAAGCAGGAGGATGAATGTAAAATTGAAAGTCAAATGCCCCTCAAATAGATAGGCGATCCACTCTAATATGCCTCCTGCTTTGAATCCATTGGCCAAGCAGAGTCCTCCCCCAAACATCAGTAGAATCCCCCAAGGGAGCTTCTGGGTTTCAGACCATTCCAATAATGGCTCTTTTTTCCAAGAGATAAAAAATAAAATCGCGACGCTCAGTCCGATAAAAGTGTCGTTGAACCAATTTCCCAGGATTGAACTGATAGGACCCTGGAAAATCCACAGTATAGCGATGATTACGAAATAGATCAATACTCTTTTCTGAGGCGCATTTAATGAGGTGTTTTCAATGTTAGTCGCTATTTCGCATTGAACCCAATCTTCTTTTTTGACGTGAGCAATGAGTACAATAAAGCAAATGATGAGCAAAATAATCGAGAAAGGAAATCCCCATTGAAACCAATCCCAAAAAGAGATGGAGATATTGTATTCTTTCAGTAAAATACCAGCCATGGCGGCATTGGGAGGAGATCCCAGTAAAGTGGCCATTCCCCCAATACTGGCTGCGTATGCAATCCCTAATACCATTATTTTTTTGATCGCAATGGGTACATGGTGCGATGTGTTTTGGGTCATGGCCAGCACCAAAGGAAGCATCATGATGGCGGTGGCGGTATTGCTGATCCACATGCTGATAAAATATGTACTCAACATGAGTCCCGCAACAATGGCCTTTGGACTTTTACCGGTCTTCGAGATGATCCATTGTGCGAAATAGCGATGTAAGTTCCATTTTTCTATGGCAAGGGCGAGGATAAATCCAGCGAGAAAAAGAAAGACATATTTGTCGCTATAAGAGACAAGACAATCCTCCATACTCATCAGGCCTCCCATGGAAAATAATAATAAGGGCAGTAGAGCGGTAATGGCCATGGGTACAACTTCTGATAACCACCAAACCAACATCCAAGTGATCACTCCTATTGAAAAAACTCCCTTGGGATTTTCAGAAAACGTTTGAAAGAGGCAGATTATTAAAAATAGTGAAGGCCCAAGAAGAAGAAAAAATCGGTGACTTCTCATTGGACGAATGTAATTCAAATATTGATTGCGTAAATTAGCGAAATGAGGAAAAGTTGTATGTTGTTATATATGTCAATCTTGTTTGGAGCTCTTTCAGCCCAACAAGAAGATAAGATGCAATGGTTTGCGGATGCGAAATTGGGCATCTTTATTCACTGGGGTATTTATGCTGTGGATGGAACGGATGAATCTTGGGCTTTCTATAACAACAAGGTGCCATACGAGCAATATATGTCGCAGTTATCGAGATTTTCTGCGGCTCGTTATCAACCGCAGGAGTGGGCTGATTGGATAGCGGAAAGTGGAGCGCGTTATGCAGTGCTTACAGCGAAGCACCATGATGGCGTGGCCTTGTGGAATACCCGTCAATTGCACACAACAGCTAAATCGCCATTATCAATTCCTCAGTTAAGCCCCGCCAAGAGGGACGTGCTTACACCCTTTATCCAGGCGATCAAGCAAAAGGGATTGAAGGCGGGGGTGTATTATTCCATCCTAGATTGGTCACATCCTGATTACACCGGATTTCGGAAAGACAGTGCTCGTTATTCCATTCAGCAAGATCCCGCACGTTGGAAAAGATTTCAAGCATTCAATCAAGCGCAATTGAGAGAGCTGATGGAGGAGCAGAATCCAGATTTATGGTGGTTTGATGGAGGATGGGAACATAGTGCTGAAGAATGGAATGCCAGAGAAATCAGAGAGATGTTATTAAATAAAAACAACAATGCTATCATCAATGAGCGGTTGACGGATAATGGCGATTACGGAACACCAGAACAAAATTTCCCAATTGTTCGTCCGAAGGAAAAACATTGGGAGTTGTGCATGACCACCAATGACAATTGGGGATTTCAATACAAGGACAAAAATTGGAAGACTCCCAAGGAAATCATCACCATTTTTGCCGATGTGGTGGCCAATGGAGGAAATTTATTGCTGGATATTGGTCCCATGGAAGATGGAACAATACCCCCAGAGCAAGTGAATATTTTGAAGGAATTGGGTAGATGGAATAAGAAACATGAAGAGGCGATATTTAACACCGTACCGGGATTGAGTTCGGGACATTTTTATGGACCTTCTACTTTATCCAAGGACAGTATGAGTCTGTACCTTTTTCTGCCAGGAAATGCAACGGGCGCGATAGAGGTGAAGGGGATTTTAAATTCCGTGAAAAGTGCTGAAATAGTGGGGGCCTCCAAAATTTGTAGTACCAAGGTAGTGGGGAAAATTTCGTGGAGTGCCAAGCCAGGATTATTGTTTATTGATATACCCAGTGACCCTCGATTTACGGATCCTATGATGACAGTGGTTAAGCTAAGTTTCAGTGAGCCGATTAAAATTTATTCGGGTACGGGAGGACTGTAACATGGAATTTCAGGATTATTTAGAAAAACATCTATCTCCCGTCTCTGAGCAATTGGAACAATTGGAGAGAGTCACATGGCAAAAGTGCATCAATCCGAGGATGTGTAGTGGTCATTACCAAGGTAGGTTGTTGAGTTTAGTGGCTAAAATGATTCGACCCAAGCACATCATAGAGCTGGGCACATTTACAGGATATAGCACGCTTTGTTTGATGGAGGGTCTCTCGGAAAATGGGGTGATGCACACGGTGGATGTGAATGATGAATTGAAATGGGTGCATGAGCAATTTTTAAAAGACCCCAGGATTATCACGCATTACCTCTCTGCCACCGAATTTTTAAAAGGACATGATTGCAGCGATGCTGATTTGGTTTTCATCGATGCCGATAAAAGCAATTATTTACACTATTGGGAGGTAATAGAGGGTGAATTGAAAAGTGGGGCTGTTGTATTGTTGGACAATGTATTATGGAATGGAAAGGTGTTATTGCCCACAGAGAAGGGAGATATCGATACAGAAGTGCTCAAGGTGCTCAACCAACGCATTGCGCATTCCCCGGATTGGGAGACCTTGATTATCCCCATTCGAGATGGGATAACTTTGGCGAGAAAAAGATAATTGCACTCCCTCCTTTTGTTTGATTCCCTTATTTTTGTGCCATGAGCGTGAAGCAAAGAACTTTAAGTCAACCTGTTCACTTGATGGGAGTGGGTTTACACACAGGCGCGGTGGTCAATTTGCACTTGTGCCCAGCTCCCGAAAATCATGGGTATCAATTTCAAAGAATCGATTTAGAAGGACAACCGCTGATTCCAGCAGATTGTCAGTTAGTAACCACTACACAACGGGGCACCACTTTAGAACTGAACGGAGCCAAGGTGCATACAACAGAGCACGTTTTGGCCGCCTTGTATGGCAGCGAGGTGGACAATGTGCTGATTCAAATAGATGGTCCAGAGATGCCCATCATGGATGGAAGTGCCTATCCATTTTTACAGGCCATCGAGAGTGTGGGTTTTACTGAACAGAACGCCGAAAGACAATATTTTGAATTGAAAAGAAATATCACTTTTGAAGATAAAGAAAGGGGTATTGAGATGTTGGCGGTGCCTACCAAAGGAGGGGAGTTTCGGGTGACAGTGATGGTGGATTATAATTCGCCGATTTTGGGAACACAGCATGCTCACATGTATCAATTGGAAGATTTTAAGGCTGAAATATCTCGGTGTAGAACGTTTGTTTTTATGCGTGAATTGGAGAAATTGGCTGAACATGGTTTGATCAAGGGAGGTAGCTTAGACAACGCCATTGTGATGGTGGATAAGGAGTGTACCACTGAAGATATTGCGGCTCTGCTGAAGAAAATTGGACGCGAGCCTATGGATATCAAAGTGGAGGGTATAGGCGTCTTGAACACTGTGAAATTACAATACGAGAATGAGCCCGCACGACATAAGTTGTTGGATATCGTGGGTGATTTGGCCTTGACGGGTCGATTTATCAAAGGGCATATTTTAGCGGCGAGGCCCGGTCATTTTGGAAATGTGGAGTTCGCCAAAATGATCAAGGAGCTGATGAAAGCCGAGAAAAGTGAGCCAGCGCATTTTGATTTGTCTAAGCCTCCGCTTTTTGATATCAACCAAATTTCTGCAATGCTCCCTCATCGATATCCTTTTTTGTTGGTAGATAAGATATTGGAAATGGACAATGAGTCAATCGTGGGCGTGAAAAATGTGACGATGAATGAACCTTTCTTTCAAGGTCACTTCCCCAACAATCCGGTGATGCCGGGGGTTTTACAGATTGAGGCAATGGCTCAAGTAGGGGGGATATTCGCTTTGAGTCAAGTGGAAGACCCTGAGTTATACAGCACATACTTCATGAAGATAGATGCAGTGAAGTTCAAACAGAAAGTAATTCCCGGTGACACGGTTGTGTTCAAATTAAAATTGATTTCTCCCATCCGAAGAGGCCTAGTGAACATGTCAGGTGTTGCTTATGTCAATGGAAAAGAGGTAAGTGAGGCCACCATGTTGGCTCAAGTAATAAAAGATAAAGTAGCGCAACCTCAAAATGTAAACGCATGATACATCCCAATAGTGCAGTTGATCCCAAAGCTCAACTGGGAAATAATGTTACCGTAGGACCATTCACCACCATTGAAGCGGATGTTATCATTGGTGAAGATACTTGGATCGGTCCTAATGTGACCATTATGAATGGAGCAAGGATCGGAAGAGGTTGTCGCATTTTTCCGGGTGCTGTGATATCAGCGATTCCGCAAGATTTAAAGTTTGATGGAGAGCCAAGTACGGCGGAGATTGGAGATTACACCACCATCAGAGAATGTGTTACCATCAACAAAGGCACAAAAGATAGAATGAAGACCAAGGTGGGTAGTCATTGTTTGCTGATGGCCTATGTACATATTGCGCATGATGCTTTTGTCGGAGATCATTGTATTATCGCTAATTCCGGCAATATCGCGGGGCATGTGGATATTGAAGATTGGGTGATCATAGAAGGGGTAGTTGCTGTCCAACAATTTGTAAGAATTGGGGCTCATGCCTTTATTGCAGGAGGATCGTTAGTAAGAAAGAATGTGCCTCCCTACATCAAAGTGGCTCGAGAGCCACTAAGTTTTATTGGCGTTAACGCTATTGGTTTGCGCAGAAGGGGTTTTGAAGAATCTGTGGTGATGCACATTGAGGATATTTATCGAAAGATTTTTGTTCAGTCTCCAACAATAGGCAAAGGAATAGAAGAGGTTACCACTATGGCCAGCACTCCACAAACGGAGCAGGTGTTATCATTTATTCAATTATCCGACAAAGGCATTGTGAAAGGATTGAATAGTTAGTTGTGCGCATTGAATTGAAAAATATTGGCAAGCGATTTCATAAGAAGTGGCTATTTAGAAATGTCAATGAAGTTTTTCATTCCAATGAAGTAATCGGAATCATCGGCAATAACGGTTCCGGAAAAAGTACATTTACCCAGATTATTGCTGGATTTTTAACCCCCAGTGAAGGAGAGATTATTTGGAATCGTCAAGGCAATATTGAGGTGGAAAGTATTTGGAAGGAAGTGGCTTGGTGTTCCCCACTTCTAGAGCTGCCCGGGGCATTGTCTGTCAAGCAGGTGATGTCCTTACAATTTCAAATGAAAGCGGCTCATCTAACGGAGTTCCAACCTTTATTGGAAGAGCTGCATTTATCGGCTCACCAAGATAAGAAACTGGATGATCTGTCAAGTGGAATGTTGCAAAGATTGAAATTGCTGTTGGCTTTTAATACAAAATCTTCCATTCTCGTTTTGGATGAACCTGCGAGTCATTTGGATAGCAAATGGCAGCATTGGTTGGATGAAAAGATTGCATCTCATTCAGCGGATAGATTGATCTTTATTGCCAGCAATCAGCATCCTGTTGAGCTCAAAAGATGCCACCGGTATATTGATTTCAACCGAGATGACCCGCCCTTAAAAGGTCATTAATGGTCTTGACTGGATGGAAGGTCTCATTGGGAACTTCTACAAATAAACTATTCCAGCCCGCCATAGAACCATTCCACAACCCCGGCAGTTCGATGGCCTTGATGATTTGTCCTGCTTGAAATTTATCTGAAATAAAAGAAGTGCTGCGATCTACAAACTTATCCAAAACATATTTTTTCCCGTTGTGATCCTTGATGCTACAAGCAATGTCCACGGGATTGAAATGGGTAGATTGCATCAAGCATTTTGTTTGGTCAGCGTCGGCTGTATCAATTTGATTCTTCTCTACTATCTGCTTAGTGATATGCCCGTGTTCGTCGATTACCCAAAATGGACCCCCGCCGGGTTCTCCTTCATTTTTCACCATCCCACAAACGCGGATGGGTCGATACAATTGATGGAATACCTGATTGACGGTAATTTCCTCGGCAGGACGGTAGCCATAGTTTTTGAATAGAAATTCTACTGCATCAGGTAGAGCTGACTTTCCTTCTTGTTCCAATCTCCTCAATAGGGTATGTGTTTTAGTAACTAACTCAATCAATAACCCACCCAATACTTTTTTGTAAAAAGCAATGTGATGACTCCATTTGCTGTGCGCCACATTGTCAATGTTTTTGATGAAGATGATATCGGAGGAAATCCCTTGTAAATTGCTCAACAAAGCGCCATGACCAGCGGGTCTGAATATTATCTCACCTTCTTTGTTCCTGGCCAAAACGTTGGTGTTTTTTAGAGCAGGGGTATCAGTTAATGGGGATTGTGAGCTAAAGGTAATTTGAACTTGAGCGGGATATTCCTCTTCTAATATTTTTTTCTGTTCAATGAAGTGATCGACAAATTCAGGTGAAATAGTAAAATGGAATGAAGCAACTCCATCAACATTCTTGTTATAAGTTAATCCTTCTCTGACTTGCTCGCTCATTGCATTCATACTCTTGCCATCATACTGATGAAAGGGAATCAAGGCTTTAGGTAATTGAGTAAATTGAATCTTGTTTGTGAGGTAATCAATAATCGAGTTCCATTCATTTTTTTCAACTAAATCATCGAGATCTATTTGCATTTCTCTAAAGGTATTCACTAAAAATGGGTAAAATGGAAATTGCTTGAAGTGAATAATAAATTCCTCTGCCAATGCGTCGGAATCTAAAGATTGGATGGCGTTAAGATGCTTGAACATTCGAGTGGCAGCACCGGAGGCAGGGATAAATAATGAGCTGGTAATAGAAGAGCGATGCTCAAAAATTTGAATAAAATGCGTGCAATCTATGGCGCTGATCACCTCAATACCATCTCCAGCAGTACATGCTTTTTCAATTTTAGTAGCCCTGATTTGCTCCAAAAGTGATTTTAGTTCGATGATGAAAAAATTGGCGTCTTTACCTCTTTTTTCTAATTGCGCTCTATCTTTATCGGTTAGTGAATTCACAGAAGATCAGGATTGTTGCAAATTAAAATGCCATGCATCTTTTAATGCTTCGGCGGTGGTTCTTGTGGTTTGCCAACCTAGAAGTTCTTTTGCCTTGGTTGGGTCAGCGAATATTTGAGTAATATCTCCCTCACGCCTTGGTGAAATTTCAAACGCTACCCGAATTCCATTAATGGATTCAAATTGCTGGATGACTTCTAATACGGAATTTCCTTTTCCTTGTCCCAAATTGAATATTTCCGATTGGTTTGGATTTTTTTCTAACCATTGCAGTGCCTTTACATGAGCTTCTGCAAGATCCATCACATGGATGTAATCTCGGATACAAGATCCGTCGGGTGTCGGATAATCATTCCCAAAAACCTGAAGCGGTTGTTGCTGTGAGATTTTTTTTATCATCACGGGAACTAAATTGTTGGGCATTCCCAAGGGTAATTCTCCGATCAAACCACTATGATGTGCACCTATTGGATTGAAATAACGCAAAATAACATGACCAATGGGGTCCTGGATATGCCTTTCACCAATGTATTGTTCACCCAATTGTTTGGTGTATCCATAGGGAGAGGCTGCGCTTTTCCAGGGAGTATTTTCCGATACAGGGTTTACTTCTGGCTCGCCGTATACCGTACAGCTACTGGAAAATACCAAGTTGGGAACACGATATTTCTCCATCAAGGTCAAAATATTTTGAAGTGAACCCATGTTGTTATCCATGTATTTTTCTGGATTGGCAACGGATTCGGCTACGGACTTGAAGGCGGCAAAATGAATGATACCATCGAATCGGTGCTTTTGAAAAATCAAATCGAGTGGATCTAAATGACAGCAGTCTATTGGGTAAAATTTAACTTCCCTTCCAATAATTTTTTCAATTCCGGCAATCATAGACTCCCTGCTATTACTCAAGTTGTCTATGATGACAGGGGTGTAGCCAAACTCACAAAGGGCAACACAAGTGTGAGATCCAATGAAACCAGCCCCGCCTGTTACTAAAATTTCTTTGCTCATATCATCCAATGATTTGCAATGATGATCCAATTGATGGCTGTTCCTAGAATGAATCCAGCATACACTTGACCATGTGTATGCGCGTCCAATTTTACCCTGCTGTATCCTGTCAAGGCGGCCATTGCAATGGTAAGCATCGCAATTACCGATACATCCGCCATGTGAACGTATTTGAGCGCAAGCAGGCTTCCAAAAACTCCTCCCTGTCCTAACATATGTACACTGATTTTCCAAAAGGCGTTAATAGACAAAGAAAGTACCAATGAAACTATTACCGCCAGCACGAAGGAAAATACCTCTTTGGGTAAAATGGGCCCTTGCCAACGCAGGGCAAGGTAGGAAATGGTGTAATAAAAAATTACCAGCAGATAAGGCCCCCATCTTTCATTTCTTTCCCTTAATTCAATACCGCTTACCCAGCCATATTTGATCATGACGAGTATGCTGAGTGCTGGGGCAACGATGTTGACAACCAACAAGAGAAGAATGAATCCATCCGCCTCTGTCGGAGCTATAAAATAAGGATCCATCCAACGCACAATTCCATAAATGAGCAGTGGCATCCACAAGGGATGGAAGATGATAGAGAGGATTTGTGCTAATCGATACATTAAATTTCTTTTCTTAAACGAGCGACTGGAAGTCCCAGCTGCTCTCTGTATTTTGCCACTGTTCTCCTTGCGATATTATAACCTTTTTCATTGAGAATGGCCATGAGCTTTTCATCGGGAAGAGGTTTTCGTTTGTTTTCTTCTTCGATAGCCGTTTTTAATATTTGCTTGATTTCCCTGGAACTAGCTTCTTCTCCCTCGTCAGTGGCAAGGCCTTCCGAAAAGAAGTATTTCAGTAAATAAGTACCAAATGGAGTTTGAATGTATTTGCTATTGGCCATTCTACTCACCGTTGAAATGTCCATGCCTACTTGATCGGCGATATCTTTGAGAATCATCGGTTTTAGCTTAGCCTCATCCCCAGTCATGAAAAAATCTTTTTGAATTTCAATGATGGCTTCCATACAAATCATCAATGTTTGGTTGCGTTGTTGGATGGCGTCAATAAACCATTTCGCAGAGTCAATTTTCTGTTTAACAAATTGTACAGCTTCTTTCTGCTTGGGATCTTTTTTAGCTACTTTGGAATAATGATCGAGCATTTCCTTGTAGCCTCTACTGATTTTCAAATCGGGTACATTTTTTCCATGGAGCTGTACTTGCAAGCTGTCGTTTTCATTGTTTAATATGAAATCAGGTGTAACTTGCTGTGAACCTCTTCCCGCCTCGGAAATACTGTTGCCTGGCCTTGGATTCAAATGTAGAATGAGTTGAATGGCTGGTTTAACTTCTTCCAAATCCATGCCCAATCGATGCGCAATTTTTTCGTAATGCTTTTTGGTGAATTCCTCAAAGTGTTCTTCTATGATGGTAATGGCTAAATGAGTATGGTTACTTTTTTTCTCAAGTCTGTTGAGTTGTAATAAAAGACACTCTTTCAAATCTCGTGCACCTACACCTGGGGGGTCAAGGGATTGAATATGTCTGAGTATGGATAACAATTCAAGTGGGTCTGTAGCGATGTTAATGGAAAAAATCAGATCGTTACAGACGGAGTATAAGTCTCTTCGTAAATAGCCGTCGTCCTCGAGGTTGCCAATGAGATAATCGGCCAATTGCATTTCTCTTTCATCCAAATCAAGCAGATGCAGTTGAGCGTATAATGTGTCTTGAAATGAGTATCCCTGTCCCAATGGTGTCTGTCTTTCTTCTTCGTCCTTACCCTGATTTTGAATAGTAGTCTTATAGTCGGGAATTTCGTCCTCATCGTAGTAGTCACTCAGATCAAATTCTTCTTCGCTTTCATTTTCTTCTGATTCTGCTTCAGTGTCTGAAGTTTCTTCCTCATCTTGATCTGAACCTTCCTCTAGTGCTGGATTTTCTTGTATTTCATCTTTGATTCTCTGTTCCAATTCAGCCGTAGGTACTTGCAACAATTTCATCAACTGTATTTGTTGAGGGGAAAGTTTTTGCTGGAGCTTCAGTTGAAGTTGATTCTTTAACATGTTTCAAAAATACAATCAAATAAGTGCATTCAATAAAAAAACCGCCGAAGGCGGTTTTCCTCAATATTAGTCAGTAGACTTATTGTTTTTTCCAAAGGTTATTTTCTTTTACCAAAGTGATATGCACACTGGTACCTTTTTGAATATTTCCAATAGTTTCGGTGGAAGGCACAATCACATTTCCAGCGTTGTCTTGAATGCTATATTTGAGATGGGTCAATCGTCGCTCACTATCAAATACAGGTTCATATTGAAAAACCAATCCTTGCGTTTTGAGTTGCTCATGAATTTGCCATAATTGACCGCGATCTGTCGTGCTCGTAACATCCACATGGATAGGATTAGTGGTTTGTGCAAATACAGCTGTTCCCATCATTAAAGAGAAAGCTACAATCAAATGTTTCATTAATTTCATCAGTTTCAGTTTTACTTTACAAGTATAAGAAAAGATATTGGCTCTTGGTTGTATTTTTGAAAAAATATAATGTTAAGATGAACAAAGTGGGCATTGTGATAGAACAGTTGTTGTCTCCCAATAAGGAGGAAGTTTTAAAGGCTTTTGCCTTGGTGAAGGAATCTGAGAATGAACGTTTCATACAGCCTCTGATTGCAGCATGGATCAATACAGAAGATACTGAAATCAGAGAACGAGCATCTCAAATGCTCAATACATTGAAGGTTAAAGGTTTTGAGCGTGAATTAATGGAGGCCTTGAAAAAGGGTAATTGGAAAAAGTATCATGGGGCGATAATGGCATTTCTTTGGAATTCAGGGGGTAACCCTATTTCCTATGTTCAAGAATTAATAAAAATAGCAGTGGAGGGTGGAGCTGAAACCATGCTTGAATGCTTTTCAATCATTGAAGTAATGGAAGGACCCTTGCCTGAAGATCAGCTCATTGAATCCCAAGCATTTTTGCATCAAGCTCACCAAAATGAGCAAAGTGAATACAATAAAAAACTCCTAGCCCTTTTATCCAACGCATTGGCGGATAAAGAGGTGGACATTGATTAACGCATCACCACGATATTCCCGGAACGGTATTCGGCCTCTTTATCAAACCCTTTAATGCGCATTTGATAGGAATAAATTCCATTAGGAACGAAGTAGCTGCCGTTACCGTTATAGTCTCCCATCCATGCATTTTTGGGATCAGTGGAATAGAACACTTGCTCTCCCCATCGATTAAAAATGGTGATTTCGAATTCCGCAACATTCTCACCTATCAAGGTAAAGCCGTCATTAATACCGTCGTAATTGGGTGTAAATGCGCTAGGAATAAAGAAATAGGCGGGGGCGGTGACGATGAAGTTTTGTTGATCCGTACAGCCGATGGAATTGGTGACGTTTAAAGAAACTTCGTGTTGATCTATACCATCAAATTCATGAGTTACGATAGAATCTGATGAAGTAGTACCATCCCCGAAATCCCATGCATAAATACAACTATCGCAGGGAAGGGCCTCAAAATGATAGGTATTTTCGCTTACTTCTGTGGCTGTAAAATTAGCGCTCACCGGAATCACTTCCACATGAACGGTATCGATGAAGGTGTTACCACAGAGCTCTGTGATTTGAACGCGAAATGTTTGGCTCCCGGTCAAAGCACCCGTATTCACCTCACTTCCATAGTCATTCAATTCAGGCCAGTAATAGGTAAATCCTTCTTCGCCTCCTGTAGCAAGTGCCCATAAAGTGACGTCCTCATAAAAGCAAACCGCTGTATCATTCAAAGCCGTCCAAGTAATCGGAATGTCTGGAATATTTACTACCACAGTGTCTGAGCCTACTTCACCACATTGATCCATACCAATCGCAATAACGGGGATGGTTACATAAGATTGTAAAGAAATGGAGGAGCTGTTCTCTGTTTGTAACTGTCCATTGGAATACCATTGATAGGTCATGTTTCCAGTGCCGCTGATAACATTGGAGTTAATCGTGGTATTGTCTATGCACGAGGCGTTGATGTCTGGACCTAAGGTGAAAACCATGGGAGGATTTTGCATTTCTACCTGAGTGGTATCGTCTGAAAAGGCACCACAATTGTCCGTTACAATGCTCACAACAGTAGTTGCTTGGGGGTATGTATAAGTAAAGGGAAGTGCATTACCGAGAAGGTTTCCATCAGAATCATAGAAGGCATAGGTGTATGCTCCACCCCCCGTGGTTACGATGGGGGTAAGGGTAATAGGATCGACACAGTTGGCATAAACGGTATCGGGAACACTGAAAGTTACAGGAGGAAATTCAACAGTCAGCGTGTCCGTGGCCGTTAAACCACATCCATCGGTAACGGTTACGCTCACCAAACCATCTCCCTCCCACATTCCATCGTACCAAAGAGATCCCATCCATCCCCATAGATTATTGCCGTTTTCATCTTCCCATACATAGGATAAATTGCCATCCCCTCCTGCGCCAAATGCGGTGAGATTTACAGAATTCATACACGAGTTGGTAAGTACGTCATTGACAATATTGACACCTGGTACAAGCGAGTCTATATAAATGGTGAGCGGGGGAACTTGTAAAACATCGATGGTGAAATCAGCGCCATCAGATGGCATACCACAGGTATCACTTACTACCAATGTGTAGTTAGTGGTGAGGGGTGGTGTTACGTCGATGGTCCAAGTGGTCTCCCCATTGCTCCAATCGAAAACATAATTACCATATCCACCTTCAATGATCGGATCTATGGTTACGGTTTCTCCTGAGCAAATGGTTTCATTGTATCCTGTTACGACTAAAGGTTGAGGATGATCGGCAATATCGAAAGTGAAATAACTGGTAATACCACTGCCGTTGCAGGCAGCCAGGTTCAATATTTCTAAAATGACACTTTCAGTCCCTTCCACTAATCCATCATCAAAGGCATCTAAGTTGTATACATGGGTCATTTCACCGGGCAGGAATATGATCGTATCGGGCATGTTGTTGTAATCGATACCCATTTGACCTCCTCCGGTCCATGACACCACTACCATATCTTGAACAGTGGGGTCGGAAACAGGAGCTCGCTGGAATACGATGGTTGCTTCGCCACAGTCTTCATAAATGATATTCGCATCGGGTTGTCCTACATTGATATCCAAAGAAACATCTACCACGGCGTTGGAAGTAAAGGAGCCTTCTTCAAGCATAACAAAAGATTCGAGGGCCGTATCATTACCATCCCCAATGGCTAGCTTAATGTGATAAGTTTGCCCACATTGAACCAAATGAAAAGCGGTTAGGGTGGTGGTGTAACCGTTGATATCGATATTATCATGGTTTGGATTGTTGATATAATAGGCAGCGTTGATGTTAGGGTTCACAGAGCTGATAGTAATGGGGAGAGGAGGGTCTGAATTGGGCACTTGTGCGATATTGATGGCACCATTAGGAAAACCAGGAGGAGCAGCATAGGGTCCTGTGATATCGGGACCACTTAGGAAAAAGGCAAAGATGTCATTGTATCCAGTATTGATCCAAGTGAGATACTCATCAGAGCCAAATATGTAATTAAATTGAAGAGTATCTCCCGTGGGCACAAAGTCGAATTCCAGTATGGCGACATCGTTGACCGAACTTACACTAAAACTTTGTCCGATCAGTGGGGGGACTAAATTGGCTATGGTCTCTAAGTCGCCGCTCTGTTGAGAAATCCCGGTACAACCATCTACTCCAAGATATGAATCAGCACTTTGAGCAGGAAGTTCAAGGTTTTTTGCGTTATCACTGGATAGGACAACTCCTCCATCGATGATCAAGTTTACTGAGTTTCCGCCGGTAAGTCGGCCAATTTGTGAGGGACAACCGGTAAATTGGATATTGGATGCCGAAACTCCAGGACCTAATAAAACCTCAGTCACATATTGCTCTATCGTTAGGGATTGATCCACCAGTACTTGTCCATAACTGAACGGAGAGAATAAGAGAAACAGGTAAACAAACTTTTTCATAGCTTTGGTCATTGATAAAAAGACCAACTGTTCATTGAGTTGGTTGCACAAACTTAATAAAAAAGAAGAGTTGACAAAAGCTTAATTGAATTCTGCGAGGGAATTCATCAATTTTTGTCGGGCATGGAAGATTCTGCTCTTGACTGTGCCGATCGGGATATTCATGTCTTGAGCTATTTCATCGTAATGAAAACCTTCCAAGTACATTTTGAATGGTTTTTTATAGTCCAATGAAAGGTTATCAATGGCTTTATGCATTTCCTTGAGATTCAAGGACATGTTTACATTATCCTCCGCTACAACGCTATTCATCAAAAATTCTTGCTGGTTGCTTTGAGATAGTTGCTGTTGCATTTTCTTTCTTTTGTAGCCATTGATGAAGATGTTTCGCATGATCGTGTACAACCAACCCTTGAAGTTGGTACCCTCTTGGAAGTGATCTTTGTACCTCAAGGCTTTGTAAAGCGTATCTTGAATCAAATCCTCGGCATCTTCTGTATTTTTAGTAAAGTGATACGCAAATCCGTTCAGGTACTGTGAATGAACGGAAACGAGTTGATTGAATTCGATAGTGCTCATATTTATTTTGTTTAATTATTTAATGCAAATATTAAACATAATGACGCTCGAACCAAATTTTTGTTTAATAAAAAATTGTTAAAGTTAAACAATCATTTTTTATGGTCTTGAGACGTTAATTCAGAAAACTATGATTTACTTTGTTGTATGAGGAATCTGAAGGCTTTGGTGCTCATTTGTTTGCTTTGCGCTATGCAATGGGGCATGAGTGCCCAAAATTTAGATCAAAAGAAAAAACAGTGGCAATCGTTGCAGTCCGACTCTTCTGGGTTAACACTGGCATTGGAAATTGCCAAGGCTTATAAACTCAATAATCCAGATTCCTTGGCGAAGTATGCTGATTGGGTCATTGCAGTACTAGGTGAGCATCCTCATCCCGCTTTTTTCGTGAAGGCAGCAGAGGCACATTATGATCTAGCCATTGCACGTAACATGAAGTCTGATTTTATCAAGGCTCTTCAGTGCTGCGAAGTGGCGATGCAATTCTATCAGCAAGGAAAAGATCCTTTAGGGAGGTTGGGAGCATTGGTATTCAAGGCATGGGTGCAGTATAATAAGGGGGATGTATTGGATGCTATTGAAAATGCTGAGAATGCCCTTCAATCGCTGAAAGATAGAGAGTCTGAGTGGGCTGAAAGTCAAAGATACCAGAAGATCTTGGGAAATGTGTACAGTGATTTGGGCACTTATTATTTGAGGGTAGGGGAGAGTCAAAAGTCAGTTGAACTTTATG
>JACCDJ010463702.1_pt1 | contig 18113 bp, 17 predicted proteins | sample 7444481 | NCBI WGS metagenome assembly JACCDJ01 (sample SAMN15323435, study PRJNA562643) | freshwater metagenome | isolation source: river surface water | place: USA:Blue River Watershed | collected 2017-08-15 | reverse complement strand
TCTTCATTTATAAAAAAAATTATCCTGTTTTATTAAAATATTTTTCATTTCTATCTTCTTATTTTTTATAATTTTAATAATTTTATTCTTTTTAAAGGTTTTATTTTAAAATATATTTCATATATTAATTATATTCTTTCTCTGACATTTTTGATTTTTCGCGTTTTGCTTTGTATTCTTAAATATTTAAATTGTCAGATTTATCTTTTTGTTTTTATTATTATACTAATTTTGGATCCATTAAAAATATTTAATCATATACTTTTAGATCTGAATATTATAATTCATTTTCATTATAGGCATTTATATTTTTATATTTATTAAAATCTTCGACATCATTTATACCCAGTTCATATTCTGTGCTTGTTTATACATTATTTTCAATTTAAAAAGGTTTGTATTTTATCATTTTTTAATTATGATAAGTCATTTTTTATTTTTCAAATAAGTTATTTAAACTTTAATTTAGTTTTTTTGGTTATATTTTTTTAGCTTTTTCTATATCAATTAGAGGTCTAATATCAATATTTTTTCTTTCATAATTTTTATCTGTTTTTGGTTAAAATTATGTATATCCTCTTTTAATGTGATCTTCTTAAATACTTGTATGATTTTCTTCAAAATGTTAATTAAATTTTTTTAAATTAAAATTTTCAGAACTTTATCCATGTGCATAATTTGTTTATTTATATGAATTTGTTTTGTCATCATATTAATTTTTTAATTGATGATGTTATTTATCATTTTAACGCATCATTAAATCTTGATACAATATATTATAATAATGTTTTATTGCTTAAAAAATTTTTTTATCACCATTTGGTCTATCAGGGTGATATTAAATTGCTAATTCCTTAAATCTTTGTTTTATTTGTTAATGTGTATATGACGCTTTACAATACTAAATTTTAAAAACTTCATAAATATCTCCAATATCTATTATTTCTTATTTATTTAAATTTTAAAAAAACATATTTATAATTTATAATTTATATTAATAAATAATAGTTTTTAAAGATTTTATACAAAATAATTTGTTTATAACTTGTATATATAAATTTTTATATAAAAAATTATTGTTTAAATATTTAAATTTAAAAATATTTTATAATGGAATAGTTATAAATATAATTATAAAACAATAACGGGTAGAATAATTAAAATGATTAAAATATAAATGATAATTATGTATAATAATTATAATAAAGTTTGAATAATTTTTAAAATTAATTTAATTAAGGAAACAATTTTATTAATTATTACTAAAATGGTAATATATAAACATCAAATGAATAATTAAACGATCAACCAAATACGAGATTTTAAAATATGAATTTTTATTAATAAATATTATAAAAAGAATAATATAAAAGTACAAAAGGAAAAATGGATTTATCTGTAAATAATTAACAAAATAGTATTAAAAAGAAAAAATTAAATTTAGATAATAAAAAAAAAATTATTAATTAACTTGATGAAAATATATAATTGTAAACTTAAATTAACGGAATATTTCATACAATGATAGATAATATTTATAACTATTGTAATACAAATAGTAATTTTTATTATAAAAATCATTAATTTTGGATTTAATGGAAAAAATTAGAAAATAAACCTGATTCTGAATATTAATTTAAAAATTTATAAGATTAAATTATACCTGTAAAATAATAATAAATATAAAATATTTACATATACGATATATCAGTATTAAAATAATAATCATATATAATAAAAAAATAAATATTTAATAATTTATAAAAAAAATGGGATCCATAACAATTAAAAATAGATACATAAAAAAATAATTTTAAATTTTTGATTTATGATTATAATAATATTTTTGATATTATTATTGAAATACATACTATATTAGGACAAAGTATTCCAAATTTTAATAAAGAATTTTTATATAGATTAATGTTTGTAAAAAACAAAATTTTACATGATGAATATTATTGTGGAAATATTAATTGATTTTTTTGTTTCAATAAAAATCAGGATAATCGTTTAGATTTTTTCTTTCTTAATATTATCCTTATTCTTCATATAATTAATCCATATAAATATTTATAGTATCAATTTTTTATAATAATTAATTTTTTTCCTGATTTAATTCATTATATGAATCTTATTATTCAATTGTTTCATATTCATGTATATTATTTATTTAATCATTTACTACATCGAGTCTTATATTATATAATTGTTATTAATCTTAATAAAAATTAATTTTTTTTCCAACTATACATAATTAATTATCGTATATTATGTTTCTTATAATAAACATTAATTTTTAAATGTGCATATTATCAATAGATAAAGAGAAAAAGAAATCTTAATTTTGTGTATAACAATTTTATTGATATTATTAATCTTATTAAAAATGGCAAATATTATAATGATGAAATTATATATTGTTTATTATTGGTTTGTGATTTCTTATATGTGATAACAATTATTTAAATTTAAATACATCATTGTCATTCAAATAATCGAGATATATTTCATCTTTTTCTTCTTTGGTTACATACGCATTTTTTATAGATTCAATCATTATTATTTGATATGGCATTTATTATAAATGGTTTTTTATATATTCATAATAATTAATAATTTTATCAGTATATACAATATGATATAACCGCTTATTGTTTACAACACCACAGTCGGCCAATACAATTGACATTTTGTTTTAATATTTGCACAAAAAATTTGTTTAAATAACTGAGTGAGTATCTCTGTTATTAAATAAAGATTTTGGATAAATTTTTTATAAAATTTCAAAATAATTACGAATAGATTATATATGTATTTAATATTGGTTTAATTCATTTATTAATAATTATTTAGGATTTAATTGATTATCGCCTAACAAATAATATCTAAATATTGTATAACAATCTTCTAATGATACATATTATCCTTATTCAAATTAATTTGAAAAAAAGTTATATTGCAATATACCATGATGTTATAAAATTTTTAATTTAGTAATAATTGAAACATTATTATAATTGTGTATATTATGGTTTTTAAATTTTTAATCATAATCATATATAATATCTTTAAGTTCAATTAAATTAATTAATCCACCTAATTTTTGTATATCATAAAGATGATGAACTTATATTTATTATTGATTAAAACATATAGATGAAACTTCATTTATTATTTTTTGAATTTTAGATAAAATTATTTTAACTGGGATATAAAACATCATTTCTTAAATATTATAATCTTGTCTCATAAAATATGTATAAATATAATCAATATTAAAATTATTATACATTTAATGAAATTAATCAATATTAAATAAAAATGGATCAAAATTAATAAACTTTTCTCTATCAAAGTAATAATTACGAAAATGTGCCCCTACAAAATTATTGATAGCATATATTACATTTTTATCAATTTTTTAGAGATTAATATTATTCACCTTATCTATAAATGATACCCAATTTTTATTCTTTATATTTCTAAATATTTATAAAAATTCTTCATATTTTAGAAATTACTATAATTAAATATTTTTTTAATAATTATGATATATAAAATTTTTGAACTATTATAAATTAAAATTATTACATATATCTTCTATATTGAAATATAGTCCACAAATTAAAATTTTTTATATTTCTGGGTGTTGTGAAACATCTATAAATTTAATAAATATTCTAATATTATCTTGTGAATATATTTATTATAATATTTTTGTATCTTTACTAAATTCTGAATTAATATTAATATATGTTTATAAATCATAAATATTAGTTTAAGACATCTTTATATACTCGATTTACACGGTTAATTGTATATATCTATATTTATCTATTTAATATTTATTATAATATAATAAAATACTCTTTAAATATTTTATAATATTTGACAATTTAATATGGCAAAAATCGACGATGTTTAACATTTATAATTGAATTCTGAAAAAATTAATCATATATTTTATGTTGATAGTAAAAAACGAAATAAAAAGGCATATCCTTATCCATAAGAATATGTAATTGAATTTACTGAACCATATAGAAACATATGTGGGTTTAGAGTTTTAGATGTATCTCTTCCTCGAACTATGTATAATATAGATAAACATAATAATACAATATCTTTTAGTATAAATAATAATCCGTTTAAAATTGTTTAATTAACAGATAAAGATTATGATATTGATGGAATAATTTAAGAATTGACAAGAGTATTGGTTGATACAATAGAAGAAAATGGAAGATAAATTGAAGTATCGATAACTTGTTCTGGTTTAAGTATTCCTGCTGAAAATAAAAATTTATTGGAATTTGAATCACAATATCCATTTGTTTTTGATATGAAAAATAGTACTTTAAATGAAGCTGCTGGATTTGATTTATGGTCAGAAGAAAATAGTGATAGATATACAAAAATATATACACATTAAGATTAAACACATGAATAATTATTTGGAAGTGTTTAAAATTCAAATGTTGATGTTGTTGAATTTGAAGGTCCATCATCAAGATAAACACTGTATCGTGTAAGTTAAAACTAATGGTTAGCACAAAAATTTGAAAGTAGTCTATTTTAACTTTTAGAAAAAATATAAATATATTTTGGAAGTACAGGTGATACAACTGGATTAAGTACATAATTTGTTGTTTAAGTATGGACAAATAACTCAACTTTTTCAATTCCGGGATAAATGATTGTTTAATAACAAATATCAGTAAGTGCGTTTAATGGAAATGCAACTGATATTCATTTTAATCCTTCTATATTTGGACAAAATGTAGCATTTTAAACGGGTGAAATATTTTGGGTTGTTGTTAAAGGAACAAATATAGATAGTGATATTAATCCAAATGTTAGTGGTGGATCAACTACTGGATATTATGGTGTATATGGTAGTGTATTGGCGTTAGCAGAAGATTAAAATATATCTGACTTCACCGATACATTTGCGTTATATAATCCAAATACTGTTCCTTAATGGGACTTTATTGATCCGTTTATTAATGGAGAAGGTATTTCAAATCCAAGATAAATGAATATTACGATAACAACATAAATCTAATCACATTCTTTGGCAAGTCCTGGTTTAATTTAATTAACTGGTGAGCGTTATGTTGTATTGCGTTGTCCAGAAATAGAATAACATATGTTCAAGTCATTAAGTTACGGTAAATTTAGTGCCGGTATCGGTTTATTTAGACTTGGTGTTATGGGATTTTCTGATATTAGGTATGATTTTGGAGAAATTTAAAATGTACTTTTTCATCCAATTGGAAAATTAGATAAATTGACATTTAGGTTTGAAAGACCAGATGGAAGTTTATATGATTTCAAAGGTGTCAATAATACATTAATATTGGCATTAACATATTATTAACCAAAATAAAAATATAGATTAGAAACAAGTATTTTAAATCCAGACTATACACCTGATTTTATGTTATAAAAATATAGAATTGACGATAGAGAAAAAAGTGATGACGAAGATGATACTTTTGATTTTTAATAAGCAAAAAATATAAGTTAATAGTAATTGTAAAAATATTATTAACTTTAAAAAATGTATAATTAAAAATAACATTGATGTATTTTATAAAAAAATTTATATTTTTTTATATAAAAAATAATCATGGATTAAAAAATTATTTTATAAAGTTTTTTATTAGGTTTAATTACTCCATCTTTAATTGTATTTATTGGATTTTTATTTCCATAAATATATTAAAAAAATGATTAACAAGATTTGAATGTTGAATTAATATATATAATTACATTATTATATTATAGTATATTTAATATTTTTAATGTTTATATTAATAGAAATTGTGTAAATGTCGTATATCGTTAAATATTTATATTTATTGTAAGTTTTGTATTTGCACACTATTATTAAAAATATTCTAAAATTAAAATATAATTATATAATATAAAAAAACCTTAAAACCAAGTAATATTAAAAATTATTATAACTATAATTGCTTCATTAATGATAGGAATACCCATGAATTATATTAATTAACTTTTTGGATTATATTGAATTATTTATTTAATGGTTTCATTGACTTGAAATTTCAAGTTCATTTAAAATATCATTAATTGTTTTATTATCACTATCAATAAATATTTCTTGATTTTAAAATTGTATATATTCGTTATTGTATATTTTTTTATGATTTAAAATTAATTAAATTAATGTTTATTTTGCCATAATACTATTTTTTTTATTAATATCTTCGTCTTCAATATTATTTTTGTCCAAATCATTAATACTTAAATGTAATGATTTTTTCATTTATCGTATATCATTATATGTTCTTGTTTCATCATTTAAATATGTTGATATATCGTTCTTATTAATTATTGTTCCAACATAATTATAATTTATTTTTTAATTTGTTTCAATACAATTAAATACTAAATTTCCATTGTCTGATAAAAACATAAATTAAATTTTATTGTTTTTATATAATATGTAACCAAGACCATATATTAAGTATAATAATGGAAATAAATATTAAGGGTCAATAATGTCCCAATTTTATTAATCAAAAAGTTGTTTTAATTCTTATTTATTTAAATTTTTTAACATTTATGAAGATGATATTTTTGAATAGTAATTTATATTGCTTAAAATTTTTTATTATTTATTGGTTATTTCAATTAACTATTATGTTTATGATAAATAATTAAAATTTTCTTATCTAAATTTCATAGTATAGTACATTATATTATTAACAATAAATAATTATTCTGTTTTTCTTTAATTGTGTATTTTTTTCTCCCTGGGTTATAAACTTTGTTATTATAAAATATCTATATTGAAAAAATTATTTCTTTCTTAATCCAATTCACGAGTATATACTGCTTTTTATATATAATTTTAATTTTATTAAATATTGTTTAGATATTCATTTGCTTATTAGAATGGAACATTTTAGAAAAAATCAATAATTTAATCTATATTATTGTTATTATAATTATAATTTTTTTTATCAGTGTTATACATCGTTATTATTGGTTTCAGTATATTATTAGAAAGTTAATGGAATGATTTGAATATTGTCTGAATAATAATTATTGGACTATCTTATCATATTATAATAAGTTTTTTTAAGTTTATTATATTTAGTATATTTCTTATTTTAATATTGTTAATTAACCTATATATTCGTTTCTAATTATTATTAAAATTCTTAGGGTTATTGTGAGATTAAATCATTTATTAACACCTATTATTTATAATATGGGTTATATTTAGGTTTTTTCTAATTTATATCTAATTCTTATTTATTATCAATTTTTAATAAATCTTTTAAATCGGTTTATTATACTTCTTATTCATTTTTATTATCAATTGAAGTCATTGATTAATCAAAAATGTTTTATTGTTATTGATTTTTTTCATCTTATTGTCCCTTTTTTATAGTTTTTATAAAAGAATTAAGAATATTTTAAAAATGTTCTTTTTTTTCTTTTGTAAATTCTGGACAACTAAATTTGATATGTATCCCATACTGATTTTTAGTATATGGAATACCAAGTTATTATATCTAAGTGCTAAGATATAATTTTTATTCTTTATTTAAATATTATAATTTTTCTTTAATATCTTATATTTGTTATTCTAAAATAATTTATTCTTAATCCATTTTATTAACAAAATAAGTATCAAATATTAACAAATAACAACTTATATTATTATATTATTATATTATTATATTATTATATTATTATATAAAATCAATTTTTATATTAAAAAAACTTTTAAATTTTAAGTGATATATAATCAAATTTTCATCAATCATCATCGACTTCATCAATTTCATCATCTATATCGTCAATCATTTCTTCTAATTCATCTACTTCTTCTTCCTCTTCTTCTTCCTCTTCTTTTTCTTCTTCTTTATCTTTTTCCTTTTCTTCGTCTTCTTCTTCCTCTTCTTTTTCTTCATCTGATTCTGTATCTGAAACAATTTCTTCTTCTGATATTATAGAACTTGAATCACTTTTTTATTCTTCTGGTAAAACAGGTAGTTAATAAATATGTTTAGTTTCTTATTAACTTTATTTAACTTCTTGACTTTTTTCATCAACAATGTCCCCTCTTGATAAATATGTATTGTGCATAGTATTTTCACGATATCCTAAAATTTTTACATAAACAACAGAACCCAATTTATAATTTTTCAAATTTTTATTATTTGTGCTTTCAAAAATATGAATATTTATAGGTTTTATCTTTTTTTATTTATCAAATATTGGTTAACATAAAATACTTTTTTCATTATTTGTAATGATTTCTGCTTTATATATTTTATCTTTAAGTAACATAACCAAAAGACATTTGAATTCGACAATTACATGAATATCACCATTAAGTTATTATTAATCAAATTTACCTAATGAAAATTTCAAAATTTCAATAGATGATTTTATTATATATCCATATTTGCTAATTTTATCTCCTAAAAATTCAAAGATTTATTTTTAAGATTCATCTTTGTATTCTAAAAATTTGTCAGGAGTTATTATTGTTTTATGTTATATTGTTGTTTAAAATATACTATGCTAATTTTCCATATCTGCCATTTTGAATTATTGATTCTTGTAAATTTTATATAAATATTTTATATATATATATTTTTTATTATTAAAATAATTTCAATTTTAAATTAAATAAAAAATATATATATTCATTATTATTATATTGATTGATTGTCTTTATATTATTTTGGATTTAAATCTTCCAATATTTATTAAAAGAAATTTGGTAATGTATATAATGTAGTTTGGTCTTTTAATTAATTATATGTCATAAATATATACAATATTTGACAAAAATCTTTTTTATTATATTTTTTATCAAAAATAATTGGTGTTATTTTTTATATATATTTTTAACTTAATTTTTAGTAAATACTACACATAATACCTTTTAATGTTTTTTTAGTTAAATCTACAACTTTAATAATATATTAGTTTTTAAATTATTCCCAATTGTATTAAAATAATAATTAATATTAATTATTTTTATAATTTTTAAAATTATATTTGTTATAAACAATGTTATATAATTTAGAATTATTATTTTTTAAATTTTCATATTTTAAAACTTAAAACCCTGTTTATAATTTAATTACTATATAGTCTTTTGTAAAACCATATTATACATTATCAATTTAATATTAATATCTTTCTTATATAACTTCTTAAATTGTATTAAATATAAATTATAAATTTGGTTTTAATTTTTTAATAAATTATATATATTATTAATTTTTGTCTTAAATTCTATAAATTATATATTGTATTTATAATTGTTGTTATTATAAAAACTATTCAATATTGTTAATAACAATTGCTTTTAATAATATTTTTTTATCATTTTCATTTTTAATTATTTTTGAAAACAATTATTATAATTATCTTGTAAAATATTGTGTATTTTATTATATTTGATTTAATATTGATTCAATATCTTCAAAAATATTTTTATTAAATATATAGTATGGGATTATATTTTAATATATTTCTGGAGTGTAATTGTTTAATAATATTTAACTTTTTTGATATTAATGACTTATAAAATTTGAATAATTTCTTTCTTATTGTGTTAAAAATATATTATCACTTTCAACCGGTTAAATTAAATATAAATTAGATTTGTATTATATATAGTACTTTTAATCTTGTATTGAAAATATTTTTTTTTCTTAAACCAAATATTCCAATGCCAGTGATAAAATAAAATTACTAAAATCTTGTTTTCCTTTTTGTAATGTATTTTATATTTAATCATATGTTAATTAATTTGTAGAAATATTTTTGAATATGTGAAGTATATACTTCACATATTGTTATATATCTTGTTATAAGAAATTTATATAATTTAATTTATTTATATAACTTTTAACAGTCTTAATTGAAGTATTACACTATATTGAACAATTATTTGAATAATCACATTATTTTGAATATGGTAAATCATATAATGGATAATTTTTAAGTATTTTTTTATCTGATGTTATTTATGTTAAAGTTAAATTCTTATAATCTTTTTCGGTAAAAGAATTTGCATTTTAATTTAAATAACAATCAATTGCGTTTTATTTTAAAACTTTTTCTATTTATGAAAACATATTTTATTTTTCATAACTAATTCTATATGAATATAAATCATATGTTTCTTGTTTCACTTCATATCCTTGTGTTGTGCTTTTTGTGTCATTTGGATATAAATTTGCATGTAAAAATACTGTACAATTTCTATGTTCTGGTTCCAAATCAAAATGAGATTTTTTTCTTATACCCCTTCCAATAATTTATTCAGTTCTTGATAGATTAAAATGAGGGTCTAAAATATGTATTTATCTAATATTTTTGAAATCAACACCTTCTGCGACAACATAATTTGCCAAAATAATTTTAATATTATTACCGTCTTTATTTGATTATTTTTTTAATTCGTTAATTAAATTAATATTTGGTGTTCGTAATGTTTAATCACTTGTTAATAGTGTATATGATTTTTAAATAGCATTTTTATTAAATTTTTTAGAATCCAAATCACTTCTATCTAAAATATTATCTATTTTATATCTATTGTATCCCAAATGTTCCAATGCCAAAGCAATTGGTAATAAACCTTAATAAATATAAAAACTATATATGAAAATAATTCCGTCGGCATTTATTATTTCATCCAAAACTGTTTTAATTTTCGATGAATATTGTTATATATTTTGATATTCAAAAATTTTATTTTATTTATTTTTATAAGTAATTTTAAGTTGTTGGTTTAATGGTGAAATTCTATTAAAAACACTATAAAACCCTTTTTTACCTGTAAAATTATTCATATTAATATTTTATGGATTTTGTTTTAATTATTCTTAAAGTGATTAATTTGGATAAAACATATTTTATATTTATATGAATGCCATTAATGATGTTTTATTAATTTGTTGCTTTTTTTATTATTTTTCTTATCTTGATAGTACTAATGATTTTGATAATTTTTAATTATCTGTATTTGTATTAGTATTAGTATTGTCAATTTGTTTTGATAAATTTTATAATTCTTCTTCTGCATCAAAAAAATCAATATTTTTTGATTAAGATGCTTCCATAACATAATCTTCTATTTATTCATTAATATTGTCTAAATCTTCAATATTAACTGATTTTAAAAACGATTATATTATATGTGTATGTTCTTATGATGATATACTTCCAATAATTTATAAATATTATATTTGTTTTTCTTTGGGAATATTTGTATTTTATATTGATATTGTTGGGAATTTTTTAATTATTTTTTTATTTTATGTTGGATATAATCTAACTGGGAATTCATAAGGATTGGGACGCATATAAGAAATATAACCAACTGAATTTTAAGATATAATATCAAGAGCTTTTTTGTCCATTTACAACATTTTATAATTAATATATGGTTTTAAATTTATTAATGGAAGTTTATCATTTACTAACATTAAATTAAGTAATTGTTCTATTTCCAATGGATTATTATATATTGGAGTCGCACTCATTAATATAAGTTTATTATTGAAACCATACTTTAAACATTTAAAAATACATTATGTTGTTAATAATTATGCAAATTTATTTGGTTATTGTGGTTATTTTGGATCTAATTATTATTTCATAGAAGATTTTAAATTATGCGCTTCATCAACAATAAATATAATGTTACTGAATTCTTTTTAAATTTAATCTTATATTTTTAATTCTTTTTCTTCACTGTTATCAATACCTTATGTATTTTACTATATAAAATTATTAATTAAATTTTCAAATTCTTTATATGTAAAAAATGTATAATCTTTTTATATGAGTTTTTTTATTTTTGTTTCTAAAACTTTTTAAGTAATACTATATCTATTTGTAATTTAGTTTAAATAATGATTTTATGTACATTAATTTGACACATCTGTTGTTTTTAAATAACCATTTTTGTCATATTCTAATTTACTTACATCGAACAATTCTTTGAAAAAATTTTCTCTTATATTTTTAGAAGCAATGACTATTCTTTTCATATCTTTAAAATTTGTTAGTGTCATCGTAATAGCAGAACAACTTTTACCAACTCCCATTTAATGAGTTAAAAATATAGAATTATATGGAGTTTATGGATTAAAAAAATTTTATAAAAATTATTGATTAAGAGAAAGTTTAAATTATTGATTTTATGATAATATTTATTAATTAATAATATCTTATGCTTCTTTTACAGAAATTTTTGGATATTAATATTATAAATATTAAGGTTAAGATATTAATTTTTAATTAAATTCTTTATCAATAGTAAAAGGATACAATAATTATTATATTTACATAATTATATATTATATATATTTTGTATATCTTTTTTAATATTATAATATAATATTATATTATAATACAAATAAAAAAATATCAATATGATTTGATTGTTTATATATTTTCTTAATTAATTTAATTAATTATTAAAGAATTTTTTGTTTATTATATTTCATTATTTTATTATACTAATTACATATTGATTTTTTTTAGTTATTTTTTAAAAAAATCTTCATTTTTAAAAATTTCCATTAAATTTTTAAAATTTACCCAAACTATGTCTTGTATTTCTTATTTTTAGTGTTTATTAAAATTTTGAACTTTTTAAGATTTATTGTTAAAATTATATTTTTGTATTATATTTATATCATCTTTTAAACGAGCAATGTATAAAATATATTTATATTTTATATTATCTGTACCTTGAAATAAATAATTAATTACATCAAAATCTTATAAAATATCAATATCATTATTGCTTATACCTGTTTCTTCACTAAATTCTCTTATTGAAGTTTCAAGTTAATTTTCATTTGATTATCTTCTTCCCTTTGGAAATTGCCATAAATTTATATTATTATTTTTTATTTTGGCATTATAAATTACTTTTTCTTTTAAACAATTTTATGTAATTATTTTATTTTTATGTAATGATTTTAAATATTTTGGATAATATTTATCATAATATATAGATAAATCATCAAGACCCCAAAAATTATTCCAACAAGTTTTCAAATCTTGTTTTTCTATTAATTCCAATTCTTATTATGTCATATTATCAAACATAATTTAAAGTTATTCTTCATCATTTTCATTATATTTACCACATATATAATCAATATATTGATATGTTGATTTTCTTTATACTAATAAATATTTTGGATAAAATTTCTTTTTTTATGGATTAAATTCTATTTTATAACAAATAATTCCAAAACTGGTAACAGGATTTTTACAATTTTTTATATAATGCCCCATTTTTCCACAATTAAGACAACATTTTTCTTATTCTTTTATTGTGTTTGAAATATTATCATTTGTATATAATTATTTATTTTAATTTGTATCTGTATTTTCTACATATAATATTGGATATTGAAATTTAACTGGTGTATTCATTGAATTTGATTTAAAATCACATCTTTACTTTTATCTTTTTTGTTTTTTTATTTTTTATTAAAAAATATACTATTACATTTATTCTTATTGTTAATTTTATAATTATTAATCTTTATCATTATTTTAAAGAATTAAAGATTAATTTAAAGAAAGTTATAAAGAAGTATTTTTAATCATTTTTTAAAAATTGAGTTTATAATGTAATGAGCATTTGTTAAAAAAATTAATATCAAAATTGTTTTTTATTTTTATTTAATAAATAGAATTATCTAATTTTATAATTTTTACTTAAAATAAATATTTTTTTTTATACATTAAAATAATAATATTAAAACTTTATATATAGTTAATAAAATTATATATATAATTTTATAAGTATTTAAAAACTTATTAGTTATTTGAAATAAATATATTACATTTTTTTATAACATATACAAATGAATTAAATTGAAAATCAATCAAATACAAATAAAACTTCTTCTACAATGATTGAAGAAGTTTTTGAAAACACTAAAAAAAGAGTTTTATTTTGCGGAACACATCCAAATTAAACAAATGGATATTCAAAAGTTGTTTATTAATTAATTTAAAGAATATGTAATGATTTTGATGTTACATTATGGGGATTTTAATGTGTTCCAAATAATATGATGAGAAAAAATATTCCCGAAAATGTAACAGTTTTTAATGCAATGGAATAAGAAGTAAAATTATTTAATGAATAATAGAAAAAACTCAAAAACAATATTAAAATTAAATAGGAAGAATTGATACAAAAACCAGAAGGTTTTGGTGAAATATTTATTAAAGAATATTTAGAAACTCATGATAAATTTGATGTAATTATTATTTTTAATGATATTATGGTTACAAGTAGATTGCTTTAACATATTTATTTAGCAAAAAACAAAGATAATACATTATATAGAGATAATGTTAAAATTTTATATTATATTGATTAAGTATATCAAAATTAAGTTCCTGGTATTTTTAACTTCATTGATTAACGAGTTGATGGATATATTGCCTTTACTAAATATTGGGGCAAAATACTTACAAATATGTCAAAGAAACCATACTTTGTATTAGAACATGGATTTAGTGATGACTTAATGTGGAAAGTTCCTAAAAAACTATCAAGAGAATTTTGGTAAATAAAAGAAAATGAATTAATATTGGTTAATCTTAATAGAAATTAACCCCGAAAGCGTTGGGATTTAACAATTATGAGTTTTGTATATATTTTAAAGAAACTACGAGAACAACGATTAGAAAAAGAAGAATCAGAAAATATTTTAGGTCAAGTAATTAAAAATTAAAAATCTGAAACAAATAACAATAAAGACGGTGATAGTGATAGTGACAGTGATAGTGATACAATAATTAATGAAATGGAACACGATGATACAACTATTAAATTATTTATTGGAACTAATTTAGTAGGTTCTTACAATCTTATAGACATATTTTAATCTGAATTAAAAGAACAAGGTTTAGATTTTGAAGAATATAAAAATAGTATTATATGTACTGGTTCAAAAAGTTAATCAATGACTGATTTTGATGTAAATGTTTTATATAACGTTGGAGATATTGGAATTAATACGACAGATGGGGAAGGATTTGGATTATGTAATTTTGAACAAGGGTGTTTAGAAATTCCATAAGTTGTAATATTAACAGGTGGGTTTAGAGATTTTATTGACTCTAAATGGTGTAAATGGGCACCACCTTCTACAAAATATTATAGAAATATTGGAAGTGGTGATGGAATTTATGGAATAGCAGAAACCTGTGATTATAAAGAATATGCAAATTGTGTATTGGAATATATTAAAGATTCAAAATTAAGGTAATAGCATGGAAAAAAATTCAAAGAATTTTGTTTGAAAAACTTTAATTGGGATGATATATCTTAACATTTAATTAAAAATATCAATCATTTACTAAATAATGAACCATATGAAATTTTAAGACAAAGAGAATTTACTGAATTCTGTGATACGCCAACATAAGAGATTGTTGATTATTATTATAAGAATTGTGTGAAAGAATGTATTTATTGTGGAACAAATAATTAAGAAGTTCTTTTTATTAAAAAGGAATTGGAATACTAAAAAACATAATAACAAATTGAAGTATAAAAAGAAGATAAAGACACTTAAACGGATATACATGTTATGTAATAAGAAGAAAAATTATCTGAACAAGATTAAGAACAAGATTAATCATAAGAAAATAAAATTTAAATAGAAGAAGATTAAGAAGAAAGTGAATATGAAGAATATGAAGTGACTGATTCGGAAGCAGATACAGAAACCGAAACAGATTCTGAATCGGAAACATGAGTTTTATATTTTTTTTAAAGTTATTTTAATTTATTTTATAATTTATTATAATCAAGTAGTCATTACATCGTTTGTGGTTGGTTTTACAAACAAAGAAGAAGATTAATATGGTGATTATGAAGGTTGAGAAAATTCAGTTTTATATTCATCAATCGGTGCTAAAAATCTTTATTAACGATTAAAATATATACTAAATACTATTAATAATGTAAATGTTGAAAAGAATAAATAGTTTTTATTATGCACATTAAATGCTTGTTATGTAATTGTTCTCTTATTTGTCTATATTAAATATCCTATTAAAAATTATGATAAAATATAATAAATAATGTATTGGATTATAAATATTATTAATTAATTTTATCCTAATGTTTTTATTGTATAATATTGATTGTCAATTTTTTAAAACTTATACAATACATATAAAAACAATGATATTAATAAAAACATAGTTAATAATTATATAAAATCCATAAGTGTGTTATAAAACATAAACTTTCTGAATTTATTTTCAAAATTAAATAAATTGAATTTATTTTTGGATGATGGAATATTATATTTATATGATTATTTTAATTCTGTTTAATCATTGTTTGTTAATTTTAATGCATATTTTGAAGTTACATAATATTGCACAATAATTCTAAATATCAATAATACAATGTTAATATATAGAAAAGTGTTTGTTGGAAACTATTATATAAATTATAATAGTTTTTCTCTAATCAACGAATTATCAATCATAATTATATATTTCTTTTTTTAATATTTAAAATATATTTTTGTATTTATTATATTGTATTATTACTATAAAAATAGTAATTTTTAAAAAAAATCAAAATAATAAATTAATTATAATAGAACCAATATAATATACATCTATATGATATGTATATTCTTATAATCTCAATATTGAATGTTTGGGAATAAATATACTATAATATATTAAGAATACTATCTTAAATATTATACTTTTTACAAATTTAATAATATCTTAATCGGTTTCTAAATTAATAAATTATAAAAAGTTATATTTTGATTGTATTTTATTTTTAATTTTTTAATTAAACCCAAAAATTAATGCAATTGTTATAAATTAAAATATAATATTTTAAATTAGATACTGTATTAATTTTTTTTTATAAAGTTTGGTAGTGTTTTTAATATACTCTCTATAATAATAATATTATAATATATCTGTAAATAAAAATATTGTAGGTTTTTTAAATTATACCATTTTGAATTATTTTAATTTTAAATCATATAAAAAGTATCATTAAAATACTAATTAACATTATTTTATTTTCTAAATCATTTAAATAATAAATCATTTCATTTTTGGGAATTTCATATATGTTTGGATATTATTTATTTTGATAATTTTTAAGAGATTATTATAACATAAATACTAATAAAAATTAACTAATAAATAGTGTAAATAAAATTAACATAAAATTATTTGTAATATTTATACTGTTTCCTTATTTTTCAAATATCATAGGAAATAGATTTAAAATAGTATCAATAGGTTTTATATTTTCTACTTCTTATTACATTTAAATTTTAGTTTTATCTTCTGCTGGAACAAGACCAGAATCCACAATTTATGAAGTAATTTTGCCATCTTTTTAATCTATTGATTATATTATTATAGGTTTTTGATAATTTCCAATATTACTATACAATACAGTATTAAAATATACAAATGTTATAATCATACCACAAATAGAAAATATACTTGTAATTGGTAGCAAGAACATTAAAGAAGTAAAATTAAAATTAATATAATATATTTATTGTTTATCAAACTTATATTTTTTTTCTTTTATAAATTTTTTAATATAAATATTTGATAATAAAAATATTGTTTTTACTGATATTAAAACAATTGTTAAAAACAATATTTTTTAACTATATTGTTAAGTTTCTAATTATTTTTTTAGATTTTAAGTTATATTTTAATGCATCATAATAAATTAAAAATAAATAATATATTTTCTTATATTTTAATATAATTATATAAATTAATCATTTTTTCAATAAAATATCTCATAATCCATATACAAGTAAAGCAATTGTTCCAATTATATATGAAATTGTTTTATATGTGTATCCTGCCGAATTTTCTTCATTATTGTTTTCTGTAATATTATATTCTTTATTTACACTTGAATATTCTGAAAGTTTTTAATTGTCATTTAAAGCATTTTCAAGAATTTTAATTTCTTCTTTTGTAATTTTGGTTTCAGATACTTATAGTAAATTTCTTAATTCATTAATGTTTTTTTCTTATTC
>JACCDJ010537741.1_pt1 | contig 18140 bp, 19 predicted proteins | sample 7444481 | NCBI WGS metagenome assembly JACCDJ01 (sample SAMN15323435, study PRJNA562643) | freshwater metagenome | isolation source: river surface water | place: USA:Blue River Watershed | collected 2017-08-15 | reverse complement strand
GGCTCAGAATGCTCGGCTGACAGGTAGCCGATCGGCGAGAGACGATCATCTTCATCATCGCTGGGCGATTCCAGTGCGATGTCGCGTCCGCCCATGCGGGTTTCCATTTCGATGACTTCTTCGCGTTTGACGTTCAGCGTCTTTGCCAACGCATCGACCTGATCCGGTGTCATCGTATCCAGACCCGACTTGTGGCTGCGCAGATTGAAGAACAGCTTGCGCTGGGCTTTAGTCGTTGCGAGCTTGACCATGCGCCAGTTGCGCAAAATGTATTCGTGAATTTCTGCCTTGATCCAGTGCATCGCATACGACACCAGACGCACACCCTGTTCCGGGTCAAAGCGCTTAACGGCTTTCATCAGGCCGACGTTACCTTCTTGAATCAGATCGGCATGCGGCAGACCGTAGCCCAGATAACCGCGCGCAATCGATACCACCAATCGCAGATGCGACATCACCAGTGCCTGCGCCGCAGCGAGATCGGCCTTATCGCGCAATTGACGCGCGAGCGAGACTTCTTCCTCCTGCGTGAGCATAGGGAGTCGGTTGACTGTTGAAATATAAGCATCCAGATTACCAAGGCTGCCGGGAAAACCGAGAGCCAGTGCCTGACGATCAGCCGGCACAAGTGCGGACGATGCGGACAAAGCTGTCATTGTTTCTCCTTGATGGGTTTGCACCCGAAAGCTGCTTTCACGGGCTGATTTCGCCCTTACAAGCGCAATATTAGCACTCTCGTGGGCCGAGTGCTAATACTGGGCGAGCAGGTATTGGACTGAAGATTGTTATCAAATAGATAGCGCCGCTGGCCTGCCAGCCGGCAGGTTTAGCCGGGCTGGCGCAGGGAACGCCGAACCGAGAGGGCCGCACCCAGCACGCCCAGCGCCGCGCTGCCGGCCAGCAGCATGCCGGTGGTGCTCGCGGGCAGGGGCGCCAGTCGGAAGGGGGAGCCGTACAGCGCAGCCAGCTGCGTGACGGAGGTGTTGAGCAGCAGCATGGCCAGCATGACGCCGGCCAGCGCGAGCGCGCCAGCAGCTAATCCCAGTATCGCGCCGGTGTAGTAAAAAGGTCGTGACACAAAGGCATCGGTGGCGCCCAGCAGTCGGGATACCGCGATCTCTTCCGACTGCGTCAGCACTTGCAATCGTATGGTGTTGAACACCACGGCCAGTACGACGCCGCAGAGCGTGGCTGCCAGCAGCCACAGCACCGTGGTCGCCAGCGTCATGAGCGCAGCCAGGCGCTTGACCCAGGCGGAGTCCATTTGCACGACCTCGACACCCGATAATTTGCCGATCCCTGCCGCGAGTTTTTCGATGCGCGATGCACCGGCGACATCCTCGGCGCTGGCCAGTTTCAGGACGTAGGCATCCGGTAGAGGATTGTTGCCCAGGGTCGCAACGACATCGCCCAGCCCCGCGCGCTGTTTCAGCGAATCGAGTGCCTTGTCGCGCGAGATGAATTCCACTTTGGCCTTGAGTTGTTCCCGCTGTATCAGCCCGCGTATCTCGTCGCCCAATGCCTGTGCACGACCCCCCGGAATATCAGTGGAAAGGAATACGCTGATCTCTGGTTCCACCGCGATGCCTTGCGACACGGGGCGCACATTGTCGAGCAAAGTCAGACCAGCTAGCGGCAGTATCAAGGCCAGTGCAATCACCAGCACATTGAAAATAAAGCTCCCAGGCGCAGCGGAAATACGCGCAAGCGCGGCGCGACATGCGAAGCCATGTTCTCTGAAAAATTTCATGCGCCCACCTCACTCTCTGCATCATGCACGGCAGCGACCTTGCCGCGCGCCAGTTCGAACACGCGGTCTGCTCCTTGCAACAGACGTTCATCGTGAGTAGAGATGATGCAAGTGACGCCGGCAGAGTGAAACGTGTGCAGCATGTCGATCACGCCTTTTGCGCTGGCGCGGTCCAGATTGGCCGTAGGTTCATCGGCCAGGATGATGCGCGGCTTGTGAACAATTGCGCGCGCGATCGAGACGCGCTGTTGCTCGCCACCCGAGAGCGACATCGGTGTTGCAAGCGCTTTGGCATCCAGCCCGACGCGTTCGAGTGCGACCATAGCGCGCTGACGTGATTCCTGCGGCGATGCACCCGTGACCACCAGCGGCAGCATCACGTTATCGAGCACGTTGCGATCCTGCAGGAGTCGGTGCTGCTGAAGAATCAGCCCCAGTTTGCGACGCAGAAAAGGCAGCGTCGTCCGATTGAGTTTGCGCATATCCTGACCACTCACCAGCAAGACACCGCCGGTGGGGCGTTCGATACCCGCAACCAGTTTGAGCAATGTGGATTTGCCCGCACCCGATGGACCTGTCAGAAAAACCAGCTCTCCTTCGTTGATTGACAGCGTGAGGTCGGTGAGTGCGACGACATCGCCCGGATATTTTTTGGTAACGTGGGAGAACGAAATGATGGACATCGATTATGTGCGTGATCGTTGGTCGGTTAGAAAGACAGGTTTCACACGTTTCGTTTCAAAAATGCGGTGCTATCAGCCCAGAAGCGCGTCAACGAATTCTGAGGCAACAAAGGGCTGCAGGTCATCAATCGCTTCGCCAACGCCAATGAAGTAAACCGGGATCGCGCGCTGCGTCACGATCGCAGCCAGCACACCGCCCTTGGCTGTGCCGTCGAGTTTGGTTACGATCAGTCCTGTCAGGGACAAGGCATCATCGAAAGCCTTGACCTGAGCGAGTGCATTCTGGCCTGTATTGCCATCAATGACCAGCAGCACCTCGTGTGGCGCACCCTCCATGCCCTTGCCGATCACCCGACGGATTTTTTTGAGTTCATCCATCAGATGCAGCTGCGTCGGGAGCCGGCCTGCGGTATCAATCATCACCACATCGACGCCACGTGCACGACCCGCTTGCACTGCATCGAAGGCAATCGCTGCCGGATCACCGGATTCCTGGGCGATGACTGCAACATCATTACGCTCGCCCCAGACCATCAGTTGTTCACGCGCTGCCGCACGAAAGGTATCACCGGCGGCCAGCAGTACTTTCTGATCATGACGCTGCATATGCTTGGCCAGCTTGCCGATAGTCGTCGTTTTGCCTGCGCCATTCACACCGGCAATCATCAGCACCAGGGGCTGCGCGCGGTCAAGTTCCAGCGGTTTTTCCAGTGGCTTGAGCAAGGCGATCATCAGCTCGCGCAACGCATGCTTCACTTGGGCTGAGTCGGTCAGCTTGTCTTGCTTTACGCGAGCCTTCAGGGCATCCAGTAATTGCGTTGTCGCTGCAACACCGGCATCCGCCATCAGCAACGCAGATTCAAGCTCATCATAAAGATCTTCGTCGATCTTTGTGCCGGTAAACAGCGTCGAGAGGTTCGATGAGGTGCGGGACAAGCCCGATTTGAGCTTTTGCACCCATGATGTGCCGGATACGGTGGTTGACGCTGCGGATGTGCTGCCTGTCGCGCTAGCATCGATCGCGGAAGGGACCTCGGGTTCCTGTGATTTTTTCTTGAAAAACTTGAACATCGGCGTCCGGGGTGGTGCGCAGCGGGGAAAAAGACAAGCGGCTACAATCAGGCGCTTCGGCGCATTTCCGCGCCAGATGATCCCTATTTTAGCAGAGCAAAGACCATGAAATTTCGTGCGGTATGTCTGGCATTTGTCAGTTTGTTGGTAATGATGCTCAGTGTTGCGGCCGGCGCTGTCTGGGCGGGCGCACAGGCGCAGGAATTCAAATTGGCTAACGGCATGCGCATCATCGTACAGGAAGACCGGCGGGCGCCAACCGTGGCGCACATGGTCTGGTATCGCGTTGGCAGCATGGATGAGCAGAATGGCACGACGGGCGTAGCTCACGTGCTTGAGCACATGATGTTCAAGGGCACTGCCAAGCTCAAGCCCGGTGAGTTCAGCGAAAAAGTAGCCGCACTTGGTGGTCGCGACAATGCTTTCACGGGCAAGGATTACACGGCCTATCACCAGCAGGTTGAGAAATCCCGTCTTGAAAAAGTCATGGCGCTGGAAGCGGACCGTATGCAGAACCTCAGGATGGACAAGGAAGAATTTGCCAAGGAAATCCGGGTTGTGATGGAAGAGCGCCGCCTGCGCACCGACGATCAGCCTATCGCTTTGTTGTATGAGGCGCTGAACGCAACGGCGTATGTGGCGCATCCGTACAAGAATCCGGTCATTGGCTGGATGGACGATTTGCAGAATATGACGGCGGCCGATGCGCTGGCCTGGTATCAGCGCTGGTATGCACCCAACAATGCCACCATGGTCGTCACCGGTGATGTCGACGCGAAGCAGGTCCATGCGCTTGCCGAAAAATACTTTGGCAAGATTCCGCCCAAGACGCTGCCGAAAATGAAGCCACAGCAAGAGCCACCGCAAACAGGTATCAAGCGCGTGGTTGTCAAAGCACCCGCAGAAAATCCCTATCTCGTTCTGGCTTTCAAGGTACCCAAGCTCATCGACGTCGAAAAGGATGATGAGGCGCATGCCTTGGATGTTTTGGCGGCAGTTCTTGATGGTTATGACAATGCGCGTTTGCCGGCAAAACTGGTGCGTACCGAGCGCCTCGCGAACGCCGTAGACGCTGGCTATGACGGCACCGCGCGCGGCCCGGTGATGTTCACGCTCTCCGGTGTGCCTGCCAAGGGCACCAGCGTCGCACAGCTTGAGCAAGCCTTGCGCGCTGAAGTAGAGCGCATTGCCAAAGACGGTGTCTCGCCAGAAGAGCTCAAGCGTGTCAAAGCGCAGCTCATTGCCAGTCAGGTTTACAAACGCGATTCTGTTTTCGGGCAGGCGATGGAAATTGGTGCGATGGAAATGTCGGGCATTTCCTTCCGTCAGATCGATCGCATTATCGAAAAGCTCTCCGCTGTCACGCCAGCGCAGGTGCAGGCAGTCGCGCAAAAATATTTTTCCGATGATCAGTTGACGGTGGCCACACTTGAACCCTTGCCCGTGGCGGCGCAGGCCGAGCGCAAGCCGGATGTTTCCGGTCTTCGTCACTAAGATTTTCGCCGAGCTCTCAACCAGGAAAGACGATGTTGAAAAAATTTCTGATCATTGCGGTACTGTGCATTACAGGTACAGCGCATGCGGCATTGAATATCCAGCACTGGACATTGCCTAATGGTACCCGTGTGTATTTTGTAGAGAACCACACGATTCCGATTCTGGATGTGAACGTGGATTTTGATGCCGGTGGTCGGCGCGATCCGGCTGGCAAATCCGGTATGGCCTCGCTGACTAATGCGATGCTTGCACGGGGTATCACAGCATCCACGCTCGCTGATGGCAGCACCGAACCGGCGATGACGGAATCGCAGATCTCCGACGCCATTGCCGACATCGCCGCGCAGCGCGGTGGTGGTGCCGGCACTGACCGGTCGGGCATGGCGATACGCACACTTTCCTCCAAGGCAGAACGCGAGCAAGCAGTTCGTCTGTTGGCCCGCCTGCTCGCTCAACCGGCGATGCCCGCCGAATTTGTTGCGCGCGATAAAGCGCGCACCATTGCAGGCATACGCGAATCACTGACCAAGCCGGAATCCATTGCCAGCAAAGCTTTCTGGCGTTTGGCTTATGGCGACCATCCCTATGGCGTGGAGGCGACGGTTGAATCCATAGAAGCCATCACGCGAGAAGACTTGCTGAGCTTTCATGCCAAACACTATGTCGCCAACCGCGCCGTGGTGGCGATGATTGGTGATATCACTCGCGAAGAGGCGCAGGCTATTGCGCTGGAGCTCACTCGTCGTTTGCCGCAGGGCGAGCCCTTGCCTGAGATGTCCGCAGTCGCCAAGCCGGTTGGCAGCGAGCAGCGTATTCCCCATGCTGCAACACAGGCGCATATCTTGATCGGCACACCCGCCCTGGCGCGCAGCGATCCGGATTTCTTTGCGCTGACGGTGGGTAATTACATCCTTGGCGGCGGTGGTTTTGTTTCACGCCTGACGCGTGAAGTTCGCGAGAAACGCGGCCTCGCTTACAGCGCCTACAGCTACTTCAGTGCAATGGCCCAGCCCGGACCGTATCAGGCGGGTTTGCAGACCCGCAAGGATCAATCGGAAGAGGCACTCAAAGTCGTGCGCGACACGATTGCAACGTATTTGCGTGACGGCCCCACCGAAGCCGAACTGAAAGCAGCCAAAGACAATCTGATCGGCGGCTTTCCATTGCGAATCGATAACAACCGAAAAATTCTGGATAACATGGCGGCGATCGGCTTCCATCAAATGCCGCTCGACTACCTCGATACCTGGACTGCGCGCGTCGAAAAAGTCACCATCGCCGACATACGTGCCGCCTTCGCGCGCAAGCTGGTGATGGAGAATCTGGTCACGGTTGTGGTCGGTGGTGAAAAGTAATCCCTCATGAGTCGCAGGCCCGCCGTTCCCCGGCAGGTGCGCATCATTGCCGGGCAATGGAAGCGCACCCCCTTGCCCGTGCCCGATGTCGAAGGATTGCGTCCCACGCCTGATCGGGTACGCGAAACGGTCTTTAACTGGCTCGAGCATCTGCAGCAACGCAGCTGGCGCGGACGATGCTGCCTGGATCTCTTTGCGGGGACAGGTGCGCTGGGGTTTGAGGCAGCCAGTCGTGGTGCCGAGCGCGTTCTGCTGGTGGAATCCGACGCTCGGGCGGTGCAAAGGCTGGAGGCTACGCGCGACAAGCTTTCGGCCAGTAACGTGCAGATACAGCGTGGCGATGCCGCGCAGGTGATCACGCGCCAGACCCAGAAATTCCACCTCATCTTTCTTGATCCACCGTATTCGGAGCAGCGGTTACCGGCCTTGTTGCCTCGGTGTCGGGACTTGCTTGAGCCCGGTGGGCTGGTCTATGCTGAATCCGATCAGCCGTTTACTGGCCCGGATACGGACGATTGGATGAGCGCCTGGAAAGTGGTTCGTCTCGACAAGGCGGGTACGGTGCATTTTGGCCTGTTCGCTCCGGATGACACGGGATTCAATTAGGGAGGGGCTGAACTGAGTCGCGTTTTATGGCGAGCCAGCACAGCCATGCGATGCGGCGACCTGAAAAAGCGCGGGGGGCACTTGGTCAGCGACGAAAGTTTCCGGTTTTGTTTCATCAGGCCTTGCTTGGTGCATAATTCGCGTTCTTCGTATTCTGCCGGGCAATAAAACTGCCCGCGGCTTCACCGTCAGAGGGCCTCGTCATGGTTGCAGCTGTTTACCCCGGAACCTTTGATCCGCTCACGCGCGGTCATGAAGACTTGGTGCGTCGTGCCTCGGGTTTGTTTGACCGGCTGGTGGTAGGCGTCGCAGACAGCAAGGCCAAGCGCCCCTTCTTCTCACTGGATGAGCGGCTCGATATTGCGCGTGAAGTTCTGGGCCATTATCCAAATGTGGTGGTCGAAGGTTTTTCCGGCTTGCTCAAGGATTTTGTTCGCCGTCATGATGCGCGCGTAATCGTGCGCGGCCTGCGCGCTGTGTCTGACTTTGAATACGAATTCCAGATGGCGGGCATGAACCGCTATTTACTGCCTGACGTCGAGACCTTGTTCCTGACACCCTCTGATCAATATCAATTTATTTCCGGTACCATCGTTCGTGAAATCGCCGTTCTTGGCGGCGACGTATCGAAATTCGTTTTTCCTTCAGTCGAAAAATGGCTGCTGAAAAAAATCGAGGCAGATAAAGCCGCCGGAACGAATTGAAGCCTGAAAGAAGATCATGGCGCTGATGATTACCGACGATTGCATCAACTGCGACGTCTGTGAGCCGGAATGCCCGAACGAGGCCATCTTCATGGGGCCGCTGATCTATCAGATCAATCCCGACAAATGCACCGAGTGCGTCGGACACTTCAACGAACCGCAATGCCAGCAAGTCTGCCCCGTGGCGTGCATTCCCATCGACCCCGCTCACACCGAAAGTCGTGAGGCGCTAGAGGCGAAATATCAGCGCCTGATCATGAAGGCGTCGACCGCCTGAGTCTGCGTGGATCGACGCCATCCTCGGCGCAGGCTTCAAGGAAGACTCGCAGCGAGATCGCACCCTCGCGGTGAAGGGCATCAACATCCTTTGCATAGAAGTCGGCGCCGCCGTTGAGCCCCGCGAACTCTCCCCGGAACACCTGGGTATCCGCGTCGAAAGCGATGACCGCCTGATAACCGTTGATTGTCACCACCTTCATGGATTCATTCCCTCGGCCGACTTAGAGCCTGTCCCATTAGGTCGATGGCAAGGCGGCAGTACCGCAGACAGTACAGACGTACGGCAAGGTACTGCCAACGCCGCTAGCGGCCTAATGGGACAGGCTCTCAGTAAGGGTGCGGTAGTTCAGACGTTGAACAAGAAGTTCAGCACATCCCCATCCTTGACGATGTATTCCTTGCCTTCGGCGCGCATCTTGCCGGCCTCTTTGGCGCCCTGCTCGCCTTTGTATGCGATGTAGTCATCAAACGCGATGGTCTGTGCGCGAATGAAGCCGCGTTCAAAGTCGGTGTGAATGACACCGGCGGCCTGGGGCGCGCTGTCGCCCTTGTGTATGGTCCAGGCGCGTACTTCTTTCACACCGGCGGTGAAATAGGTCTGCAGGCCAAGCAGCCCGAACGCCGCGCGGATGAGGCGATTCAGGCCTGGTTCTTCCATGCCCATGTCGGCCAGGAAGGCACCTTTGTCTTCGTCGTCGAGGTCGGCAATCTCGGCTTCGATGGCAGCGCAAATGGCGACGATCGGGGCGTGCTGACTATGGGCGTATTCGGTCAATTGATCCAGCAGCGGATTATTGTTGAAGCCCGTGTCCGACACATTGGCCACATACATCGCGGGTTTGGCGGTGATCAGGCAGAGCGGCTTGAGCAGCGCCATTTGCTCTTTGTCCAGACCCATCGCGCGCACTGGTTTGGCGTCATTCAGCTGCACCTGCACTTTTTCCAGCAGGCTCACCAGAGCCGCAGCTTCCTTGTCACCCGAGCGCGCTTTTTTGGTTTCGCGCTGCACGGTTTTTTCGACGGTCGTCAGGTCTGCGAGGGCGAGTTCCGTCTGGATCACGGCAATATCGTCCAGCGGGCTCACTTTGCCGGCAACGTGCACGACATTCGCATCTTCAAAGCAGCGCACGACATTGACGATCGCATCGGTTTCGCGAATGTGCGCGAGAAACTGATTACCCAGACCTTCCCCTTTGGAAGCACCTGCCACCAGTCCCGCGATATCGACGAATTCGACCGTGGCAGCCAGGATGCGTTCCGGTTTGACGATCTCGGCCAGCTGGGCCAGCCGCGGATCGGGTACCTCGACCACGCCGACATTGGGCTCGATGGTGCAGAAGGGGTAATTCTCGGCCGGGATGCCGGCCTTGGTCAGTGCATTGAAAAGCGTGGACTTGCCGACGTTGGGCAGACCAACGATGCCGCATTTGAGACTCATGGAGAGGATCCTGAAACGTTGGGATGGCGCGAAGCGGGTGCAGGTTCGGACGGTATGAAGGGCTCGAACTGAGCACGGTGCGAAAGCCGCTATTGTAACCAAGCCAGCCACCGATGAGACCGCAGCCGGTACATAGTAAAAATTGTTTACACTGCGGCACCCGGCGAGACAAATAGCTGTTGTGAAAGGAATCGGATGAAACGCGTTGTTGATGTTGTTGTTGCGCTCGTGCTCTTGTTGATGGCTTTGCCACTGGCTGTGCTGATTGCGGTACTGATTCGTCTGGATTCACCGGGCCCCATCATGACGCGCTCGCACCGTGTCGGCCGCAATGGCCGCATGGTCAAGGTCTGGGAATTCCGCACGGCGAACGCCGAGCCCGATGCGATGGAGACCGTAGGCGGCTGTCAGGGTGAGGAGGTGACGCGGATCGGCGCTGTATTGCGCCGACTTGGTATTGGCCGTTGGCCCTTGCTGCTGACGGTGTTGCGCGGTGACTTGTCCATGGTTGGGCCGCGCGCTGAATTGCCGCGTTACGTAGGTTGCTACCCAACAGCGATGCGCAAACTCGTTTTGTCGGTCAAACCCGGGCTCGTCGATCTGGCTTCCATTGAATTTCGCCATGAGCAAAAAATGCTGGCCAGCCTCGAGGGCGAGGCGCTGGAGGAAGCCTATGTTGAACAGGTGCTGCCCATGAGGCTCGAATACGCCAAGCGCTATATCGAAAACCAGAGTTTGCTGACCGATGTGCGTATTCTGCTGCGGGCGGCAGTGGCGCCGTTTCTGCCAGAGAAAGCTGCTTGATCAGCACCTATCAACCGCATTCAGCCATCGAAAACGGGCTCGGTTTTTTCCGGGAATGGCATTCCGAGGCAGCGGTCGGACGTAAAAAAGCCGCCCTGAGGCGGCTAGCTGTTGTGCTCACCTGAGCGCAGGACTTCATACGCCCTGAATGCGGAATTGGGCTTTGTCCCGACCGGCCATCCATTTCGGTGGCTTTCCGCGTCCGCTCCAGGTTTCGCCAGTGATGTTATTGCGATACTTGGGTGCCACCGGGCGGCGAACCATTTTCATGGGTTTTCTCTTGCCGCCAAGCCCCAAATCCTCCGCTGAAAGGTTGTATTCCTTCATTTTGGCGTGAATATCTGCAATCGCATTAGCCAGCTCATTTTTTCTGGCCAGTTCAGCTTCCTTTTGCAGTTTCTCAATCTGACCCTGCAGTTCCTTGTAGCTCGTCATTTCAATCCCCATCAAGTGAAGTTTCATTCAACACACAACGTATCGGACATTGTTGTGGCCAGTGCGCGCATTATAGGTGAGCCATTATCAAAAAAGTATTAATAATTGCCTTTTTTGTAAAAATAATCCAAGTTGCTGATTTTTATGGATCTTCGTAAATTACTTTTAATCCATGGAAATATTCTTGAATTGTTCCCCCCATTAATGTGCTGGGCGACTACCGGAGTATCCGAACCATAAACGCTTAATACTATGGCGTTGAAGCTATTGTTTCATTGCAGCGGCGGAATGCCATTGATCTGAATTAGGGAGAAGTCGAAAAAATCCGCGATGCATGCAGAACCTGTCCAGCCATGCATTACAGCAGGCAGACAACTCAAATATCAGGCGGCCGTTTTTGTGCCTGAAAGTTTCCAATGGTTTTTAATCGGCTCTGCCCAGAGTGAGCGCCGAGTCGATTATTCGAAGGGCTGGTAACAACCAAGCGGACCGCCAGGAGCGGAATTCATGCCCACTATGCCGACTTTTTGTCGGTATGCAGTTCCATCATCGCCTGTTCGAATCTGCCCTCGCAGAGCAGCGGAATCACAGACAGACTTTTGTCGATGCTGTCATCGATCAGCGATTGTTCTTCCTTGCGCGGGCGATGCAGCACGAAGTCGACGACGGGCTGTTGCAATTGCAGCTCGCGCGGGTGACCAATGCCGATGCGCAGGCGCCAGTAATCCTGTGTGCCGAGTGCGGCGGTGATGTCCTTGAGCCCGTTATGCCCGCCGGACGAGCCCCCCTTTTTTATTTTTGCGATACCCGGCTTGAGATCCAGTTCATCATGGACGACCAGAATGGCTTCAGGGGCAATTTTGTAAAAACGCGCCAGCGCACCAACGGATTGGCCAGAGCGGTTCATGAATGTCTGCGGCTCCAGCAACCAGACTTCCTCGCCCGCCATACGGATTTTCGCGGCCAGCGCATTAAACCGCGTTTCCCGCCGCAATTGGCCAGACGCCAGGCGATCGACCAGCCAGAACCCGGCGTTATGGCGGGTAGCTTCATATTCAGCGCCGGGATTGCCCAGCCCGACGATCAGACGTATGGACATGTGGGTATTGATTGAGTGGTGTGCAAGGCGATTATCCGACAAGCCGCGATACAGTCCGCCGTCATCGCGCCAGCCGAAAAAAAGCCCGTCGCACGGACGGGCTTTTTTGCCTGATGGCTCAGACCATTACTTCTTTTCTTCAGGCGCAGCAGCAGGTTCATCGGCCTTGCTGCCACCGGGAACCGTCGCGGTTGCGATCGTGGGGTTGTCTTTGGCATGCACAGCCACCACGCCAGCAGGCAGTTTCAGATCGGCGACGTGGAACGAGGTGTTTACCTGCATGTTCGACAGATCAACTTCCACGAATGCGGGCAGATCTTTAGGCAAGCAACTGATATCGATCTCGTTCATGACGTGGCTGATAATGCCGCCGGAGAGCTTGATGGCGGGTGCGATATCGGCGTTGATGAAATGCAGCGGCACCTTCATGTGAATCTTCTGGTTCGGGTCCACGCGCTGAAAATCAGCATGCAATACCAGAGGCTTGAACGCGTGCATCTGGAAATCACGCAGCAGCACTTTCTCGGATTTGCCATCGACTTCCATGTCGAGAATCGACGAGTGAAAGGCTTCTTTTTTCAGTGCGTGGAACAGCGCATTGTGGTCAAGTGCAACGTTGACCGGTGCAGCTGAGCCACCGTAGATGATGCCAGGGGTATGGCCAGCTCTGCGCAGGCGGCGGCTCGCTCCGGACCCCTGCTCAGTGCGTGGAAATGCGACAACTTTCATGTGAACTCCTGTTATGGGCTGATCGCCCTTGGTGTTAAGTCCCCCGCGACCAGGGGACTGGAAAAAGACAAACATTGCATGCTTGCCCAAATCAAATTCAGCCGGCTGCCTCATCCTCGGCAAACAGCGACATCACTGAGTCACCCTTGCTGATGCGCCGGATCGTCTCGGCCAGCAGTGCAGCGCAAGAGAGCTGACGGATTTTCTTGCAGCCTTTTGCTTCATCGCTCAGCGGTATCGTATCGGTGACGACCAGTTCATCCAGTGGCGATTTCGCAATCCTGTCAATCGCCGGGCCCGACAACACTGCATGCGTACAATAAGCAATCACTTTTTTTGCGCCGCGCTCTTTCAATACTTCTGCCGCCTTGGTCAGCGTGCCGGCGGTATCGACCATGTCATCCATGATCACGCAGTTGCGGCCTTCGACTTCACCAATGATGTTCATCACTTCCGACACATTGGCTTTCGGCCGGCGCTTGTCAATAATCGCCAGATCGCAATTGAGGCGCTTGGCCAGCGCTCTTGCGCGGACAACGCCGCCGACATCGGGCGACACCACCAGCAAGTCGTCGTAATGCTTTTCCACCAAGTCCGACAGCAGGATGGGCGAGGCGTAAATGTTATCGACAGGGATATCAAAAAATCCTTGGATCTGATCCGCATGCAGATCCATGATCAGCACACGGTCCACGCCTGCTTCCTGCAGCATATTGGCCACCACTTTGGCCGAGATCGCAACGCGTGCAGAGCGCGGGCGGCGATCTTGCCGTGAATAGCCGTAATAAGGCAGAACAGCGGTAATCCGGCCAGCGGAAGAGCGCTTGAGCGCATCGACCATCAGCATGATTTCCATCAGGTGATCATTGGTCGGCGCACAGGTCGATTGGAGGACATAGACGTCCTTGCCGCGAACGTTCTCGTTGATCTCGACCACGATCTCGCCGTCCGAAAACCGCGACACCACTGCCTTGCCCAGTGGGATGCCCAGCTGGAGCGCAACGCCATCAGCAAGTGCCGGATTGGCGTTTCCGGTAAAAACCATCAGGTTCTCTTGCGACATGGGATCCCTGACTACAGTCTGTTAACAGTTTGAAAAGCCGCCACGACCGGGTACTGATTCCGGCACTGGCGGCTTCGTCGAATTGGGTGGCTTTTGCGAGCCTGCCTACCGTACATTTGCAGTGGCAGACCAATTAAATGGCAGGGGAACAAGGATTCGAACCTTGGAATGCTGGAATCAAAATCCAGTGCCTTAACCAACTTGGCGATTCCCCTACACAACCCTGAGTCCGGCGACAACGCGCCAGGACGAATTCCTGATTACGACTGCAGCAGATCGACCATCGGGTGTGCTGCCAGCGAACGCGCCTTCCAGCCACGCCACGCGGCGGGCACACTCTGGAGCACGGCGTCTGCCTCGGATTCCGAGGCGAAGGCAGCGAAAACACAGGCGCCTGAGCCGGTCATGCGGGCCTCACCAAAGCCGGACAGCCATTCAACGGCGTCTGCAACAGGAGGAAAAGCCCGGGCGGCTACTGCTTGCAAATCGTTCCTTCCGAAGCCCAAGGGGCTCGCAGAAAAGTCCGCTATTCTGACCGCTTTGGTGTTGCGTGTCAATTCGGGTGCCCTGAAAATCAAGGGCGTAGGCACCGAAATGCCGGGGTGTATCACCACAAACCAGGCGGTCGGTGTGGGTACCGCCGTGAGCTGTTCGCCTATGCCTTCGACGAAGGCATTTTCACCCAGCAGGAAGAAAGGCACATCGGCGCCGAGCTGCAAGCCCAGTGCCATCAGATCGCTGCGCGTCATACCGGCCTGCCAGAGGTAATTGAGCGCCATCAAGGTTGTGGCTGCATCCGAGGATCCGCCGCCCAAACCGCCACCCATGGGAATGTGTTTTTCGATGGCGATGTTCACTCCTGCTGGCTTGCGCCCGCGCTGGGCCATGGCGTCAGCCAGCAGTTGTGCCGCACGCACGATCAGATCATCGCTGGCGGGCACGTCGGGCACGTCCGTCACGCGCACGATGGCTTCATCGTCGCGCAGATCAAAATGCAGCACATCTGACAGATCGATCAGCTGAAACACCGATTGCAGCAAATGATAGCCATCATCACGCTGCCCGACGACGTGCAGAAACAAGTTGAGCTTGGCGGGCGCGCGACAGTCGTGCAAATACCTCATGTTGCTAGCGGTCGTTCCAGTCATCGATCACAAGCCGCAAGACGATATCGCCGGCTTCTGCCGTGGTGCGCTCCATATCGAAACGCTTGGGATACTGAATTCTCGCATTGCGCTGCCAACTCACATAGCGCACGCGCCAACCATCGCTCTGAAAACTAGGCGTGCTTTCTGGCGAAGCCATGTCCAGTTTGCCATTGGCGTTTTGTACGAAGCCTTGCAGCCAGTAGCGCAGCCCATCTACAGGCATCGGCCAGCCAAGTACTTCTTGCGTCAGTGCAGTGACATTGGGCGCTTGTTTTTTTTCACCGTCGGATTGCGTCATCACCGCCAGTCCCGGTGTGATCTGAATGGTCGCAATCGTCTGTCCGAGCGGTGAGTACAGCGTAATGTTTGTCTGCTCACCTTGCTGTTGCCAGCGGAATTTGCCCTGGAGGGATTGTGGCTGGCCGCCTTGCTGGTAGCGCACCGACAAGCGACCGCCCACCGTGATCGCGCTTTGGTAATTGCGCTCGCTGAGTGGGCCCTCAGGCAATGTCGTACAAGCGGCAAGAGACACGCATGCCAGAAGAAAGAGTCGCCGCATCGGATGACTGATTAGAGTTTCACCTGGAATCTCTCAAGCGTGCCTTTCAAAGACTCATTCTTTGGATCTTTGCCGTTGGCATAGCGCCAGAGCTTTTTCGCCTCATCTTCGCGACCAAGCAACCATAAAACTTCACCGAGATGGACAGCGATTTCCGGGTCGGGTCGCAGTCCATATGCGCGGCGCAGAAGCTCTTCGGCTTTTTCCAGCCGGCCCATGCGGAATTCCACCCATCCCATGCTATCGATGATGAAAGCATCATCTGGCGCGAGCGCCAGTGCGACCTTGATGAGGTCATAGGCTTCGGGCAAACGGATATTGCGTTCCGCGAAAGAGTAGCCCAGCGCGTTATAGGCTTGTGGATTGTCGGGCGCAATCTGGATGATTTTGCGCAGTGCTTTTTCCATGGTCTCGAACTCGCGGTTTTTCTCGACCAGCATCGCGTATTCGTACAACAGATCAATATTGCCCGGCAGGCTCTCCAGCGCATCTTCGACTACCTTGATGGCTTCGGACAGACGGCCAGCATCGCGCAGAATCTGTGCATCGACAATGATCAGCCTTACGCGGTCATCATCACTGTCGGCATCAGCTTCGGCCAGAAGTTGACGACCAGCGTCGACTTTGCCGGTTTTTGACTGCAGTTGCGCGCGCTTGAGTATCGCAGTCACCGAGCCTTGGTGTGTCAATGTGTCTGCCATCTCCAGCCATCTCAAGGCACCCGCCACATCATTGCGGTCCTCAGCCATCTGAGCGAGCAACATCAAGGCCTGCGTCGCATCACGCTCCCGATCGGGCTGACCGCCAAGTGTGTCGATGTAGGCAGACAGATATTTTTCGGCATCCGCAAGCTCATTGGCTTGTACCGACAGAAGACCCAGTGCAAACAATGCGGTCTGGTCATCTTTTTTCTGCTCAATGAGAATCTTGAATTCTTTTTTTGCCTCGGCAAGTTTCGATTGCTCGTACAACATACGGGCGTGGGCCAGACGGACCTCGCGAGATGTGGGATTTTTTTGCAGGAATTCAGTCAGTACGCGAGCCGCCTCGGCCTTGTCCTCGATCTGAGCCACTACCAATGCAGCGATCTCAGATTTCGGAAATCTGACCAGCGCTTCGCGTGCTGCGCGCAGCGCACCGGCACGATCGCCCGACACCATAGAAAACTGCGCAATCGCCAGATGCGCGTCGACGGAGCCGCGATAAGGTTCGAGTAGTTCGCGCAGCAAAGCGGCCGCTTTCGACTTGTCGGACATGCGTGAGAGATTGCGCTGCATGGTCGCAATCACTGCGGGCAGCTGGTCGGGTGTGCTGGCGGCCAGTTGCTGCGCCAGCGCCTGTTTGGCTTCATCCAGACGATTGTTGTTCAGTTGAAGACCCAGTAACACCTGAAAGGCCTCATCCGAACGCGGCGCCAACTCGCGCCACAACTTGGCGCCTTTGAGTGCATCAGCCGAACTCGACGCTGCAATCGCCATCTCGGTCGCGCGCCGCGCCAGCCGCGGATCGCCGGTTGAACGGGCCAGTGACATCATCGCCAAGTGCGCGCCGGCGGCCTGACCCCGCTGAAATGCCAGCTCGGCCGACAGATACTTGAGCATCAGATCCTCGGACAGCGAGATCAGTGGCAAGCCATCCGTATTGTTGGGTGTATCGGGTGCCGCGTGTGCGACGCTGCCCGAGGCAAGTAATGCCGAGAGCGTTAGAATGGCTGCAAAATTTTTCAAGGCACTGTCCTGTGGGTTGCCCGCGGGGGCTTGGTGTGGGACGTTGATTTTACGACGAAAGTAAAAACCGCCGCGTCGACCCGAAACTGTGTTTTTGACAATCTCCCGCAAGGCTTGCCGGAACGGTGAGTCGTATGTAAAAAGGCAATAAGCGCTAAAGAAGCAGTGGTTAAACAAAATAAGAAAGTTTTTCAGCTAATAACCGTGATAACGCCATGAATTAGCTGATCCCCGCGTCGCACAGCTATGCTGGCTCGCCATCAAATGTGGATTTATTCAGCGTCTCCCCAATGCCAGAATTACCCGAAGTCGAAGTCACCCGCCGCGGTATCGCGCCTTTCCTTGAGGGCCGTCGCATCACCGGCGTGGTCCAGCGTCGCAATGGTTTGCGCTGGCCTTTTCCTGTGGGTCTCGACAAGCTGCTCACGGGCCAAGTTGTCGTATCGACCGGGCGGCGCGGCAAATATCTCCTGATTCACTTCTCGCACGGCACGCTGATCATTCATTTGGGCATGTCCGGCCATCTGCGCATGCTGCCGGCAGATCATCCACCGCAAAAACATGATCATTTCGATTTGCTGCTGGGCGAGCAACTCATGCGCCTAACCGATCCGCGCCGCTTCGGTGCGGTGCTATGGCATGCACAAGCCGAGGGTGATATCGAGTCGCATGTGTTGCTGCGCAGTCTGGGTGTCGAGCCGCTCACGTCCGACAATCTGGCCGTGCTGCTGCATCGTCAGACGCGCAATCGCAGCGCGGCGATCAAACAAGTGCTGCTGGCCGGCGATATCGTGGTTGGGGTCGGCAATATCTATGCATGCGAAAGTCTTTTCGAATCCGGCATTCATCCGAACACCGCAGCGCGACGCATTTCGCTCGCGCGCTATGAAAAGCTCGCGATCGCTATTCGTCGTGTGCTCGCTGCTGCTATCGAACAAGGCGGCAGCTCGCTGCGCGACTTTATTGGTGCCGATGGACAGTCGGGTTATTTTCAGCAGAACTATTTTGTCTACGACCGCGAAAGCGACGCTTGCCGTCACTGCGATGCACCGGTGCGACGTATCGTGCAGGGCCAGCGTTCCACGTTCTACTGCGCACGCTGTCAGCGCTAGAGGATACGATTGTCATGAAACGTATCGTCAAAACATCTCCCTCGCAAGACACCAGCTTTGCCGATGCGCTGATCGATTGGC
>JACCDJ010253067.1_pt1 | contig 18171 bp, 13 predicted proteins | sample 7444481 | NCBI WGS metagenome assembly JACCDJ01 (sample SAMN15323435, study PRJNA562643) | freshwater metagenome | isolation source: river surface water | place: USA:Blue River Watershed | collected 2017-08-15 | reverse complement strand
GCAGTAGCGATCAAACCAGCGATTGCGAAAATTGCAAATACCTTTTTCATTTGTTATGGTTTTCTTAATTACAACACAAATGTACTAGTATTAATTTTAATTGTGCAAGTGGTAACCAAAATTTTTTATTTGTTTTTGTAAACTATTTTTACGGGAACCCCTTCGAAATCAAAGTTTTCTCGCAATCTATTCTCTAAGAAACGCGTGTAAGGTTCTTTTATGTATTGGGGAAGGTTACAAAAAAAGGCAAAAACTGGGTTTTTGGTAGGCAACTGCGTTACGTATTTAATTTTGATATACTTTCCTTTCCAGGCTGGTGGAGGATATTTTTCAATTTCCTGTAGCAGGATATCATTCAGTTTAGAGGTAGTTACTCGTCTAGTTTTATTTTCATACACCTTTACTGCCAATTCTATGGCCTGAAATATCCGTTGCTTTTCGGTGACAGACGTGAAAATAATTGGAATCCATTTGTGTTCTCCGAGGCGATCGAGCATGTCCTCTTTGATTTTATTCATGGTTTTATGATCTTTTTCGATCAAATCCCACTTATTGACCATGATGAGTACACCCTTATTATTTTTGATGGCTAAGGAGATCAGGTTGACGTCTTGGGCTTCCAGTCCTCGGGTAGCATCCAACATCACGATGACTACATCCGATTCCTCTAAGGTTCTCAGGGAACGCATGACTGAATAAAACTCGATGTCTTCTTTTACTTTGGCTTTCTTTCGGATACCTGCAGTATCGGTAATGATAAAGTCCTTGCCAAAAAACTTGTAGCGGGTGTGGATGGCATCTCGCGTGGTGCCTGCTTCATTGGTCACAATGGAGCGTTCCTGACCTAGGAGGGCATTGAGGAAGGAAGATTTACCTGCATTTGGTCTTCCTAGTATAGATATTTTCGGGATATCTGCATCTGGATCTTCTACTCCATCCTCTTCAAAGTGGGTAATTACGGCATCCAAAAGATCTCCGGTACCGCTTCCACTCGCTGCTGCAATTGGGAAAATCTCTAAATCCGTCAAGCCAAGTGAATAGAATTCGTTAGCCATGAAAGATTTTTCCTGGTTGTCGGCTTTGTTGGCCACCACATACAAAGGTTTTTTATTGCTCCGTAATTCATTGGCAAATTCCTCATCCAAATCCGTTAGTCCATCGTGGCAATCGACCACAAATAGAATCACGTCTGCTTCTTCGATGGCCAATTTCACTTGTTTTCGAATTTCTGCTTCGTAAAGGTCGTCGGATCCAGTGACGTACCCTCCAGTATCGATTACAGAGAAATATTTGCCAGACCATTGGGCGTGACCATAGTGTCTGTCTCGAGTGACGCCACTAAGGTTGTCTTCGATGGCTTTTCGCTCTTCCACCAGGCGATTGAAAAGGGTGGATTTGCCCACATTGGGTCTGCCTACAATTGCTACTATGTTTGCCATGATTAAGAGGGGTCGTACCCGAATTTTTTTAATACTAATTTATTTTTTCGCCAATCTTGTTCCACCTTGACATAGGTTTCTAAGAATACTTTTTTTCCGAAAAACTTTTCCAGGTCTGCGCGTGCTTCTGTGCCTACTTTCTTGAGCATTTTTCCTTTGTCGCCGATGACGATGCCTTTTTGGCTGTCTCTTTCCACGAAGATGGTGGCTCTAATGCGGATCAAGTTTTCTTCCTCGTGAAAATCTTCAATGCCTACTTCCGTGCTGTAGGGGATCTCCTTTTTGTAATTGGTAAAGATTTTTTCTCGTATGATCTCAGAAGCAAAGAAACGTTCTGGGCGGTCTGTAAGTTCCTCCTTGTCGTAAAAAGGGGGGTGTACCGGGAGGCGTTCTACGATTTCTTGAAGGATGCGTTCGGTATTAAACTGCTCTAATGCAGAGATGGGAATTACAGTAGTGGCTTGAATACGGGAGGTCCAATACTGGGTCACTTCGTCGAGCTGTCCCTCCTTGGCCAGGTCTATTTTATTAATCACTAGGAGTACTGGTACTCCTGATGCATTTATTTTTTGAATGACCTCCTCGATTTCCTCATCCGATTCAAAAAGGTCGGTGACAAATACAATCACATCCGCATCTTCTAAAGTCAGGTGTACAAAACCCATCATGCTTTTATGGAGTTCGTACTTGGGCTTGAGCATTCCAGGGGTATCTGAGAATACGATTTGGTATTCCTCAGTATTGATTAATCCTAGGATCCGATGCCGGGTAGTCTGTGCTTTGGAAGAAACGATTGAAAGGCGTTCTCCCACCAAAATATTCATCAGCGTAGATTTGCCTACATTGGGTTTTCCGATGATATTGACAAATCCTGCCTTGTGGGATAAAGGGATCATTTCTGATTTTTTTGCAAAGGTACTTGATTTTTGAGAGTTTGTCCTTACCTTTGCCTCACTATATCGCGGGATGGAGCAGTTGGTAGCTCGTCGGGCTCATAACCCGAAGGTCACAGGTTCGAGTCCTGTTCCCGCTACATTGGAAAGGGATGCTTCGGCATCCTTTTTTGTTTTTAACTAAATAGGAATTAGATGGGCTCATATCCGCCGCGGCGGACACGGGTTTGCCTCCTGTTCCCACTTCTCGAAACCCCTTCTAAGTTACATCTTAGGGGGCTTTTCATTTTGGGGGACACTATGGGGGACACTTTTAAGTGATCACTAGTCCAAGCCAACTGGTTCAAGGACCCACATTTTCCAAGTAAAGGAATGGTAATCCGTTTAGTGTGTTGGTCTTTTTAAGCGACCGAGGCGATGGAAAGAAATTACAAACTCCAACGATTGCCCACCTCGGAGACTGGTATACATGGCTCAAAGGTTCCTGGGACAGGATCATAGGCCAGTACGTTCTTCCCTATTTCCTCCGAACTGAAATAGGCCCAGATTGCCATGGACTTGATGGACCTGTAAAATCCAATAGGCTCTTGTTTCCCTACTGCGGTGCCCCAAACTCCTGGGCTGAATTTACCGGAGCTCTTTTCTGCAGCTTGCAAAACCTTTTCCCGATCCGAAGCATTCAACTCAATGAAGGTACCGCCAAAGTTCTTTTCGCAGTCCGAATTGAAGGCAGCTATTTCTGACCGCATTTTCTTTTGCGCTTCTTCGTCATAGGTCTTGGCGATGACCTTATCAATAAACATATCCGACTTTACGTCCAAAGCACCTGGCGTATCTGTACGAGGCAATATTGTGTCTACTAGGACCGAAATTGTTTTGGCCTCAGTTTCCGTAAAAAATAGCGGTTGCCAATCCAATCGGTTCTCGCTTTTGCAGGAGTGCAATAAAGAGAACAATGAGGGTAGGGCAACTGCCGAACCTGCCAGGACACCTGCTTTTTTGAGGGCGCTTCTTCTATCCATAACGATTAAAGATTATTCTTTTTTAATTCAGAAACTGCATAATCAGCGGCTCTCGCCGTAATAGCCATATAGGTCAACGAAGGATTGACACAAGAGGAAGACGTCATGCACGCACCATCCGTAACAAATACGTTTTTGACACTGTGTATCTGGTTAAAACCATTTAAAACCGAGGTCTTTGGGTCTCTTCCCATTCTGGCTGTACCCATTTCATGTACTCCATATCCAGGAGGGTGGTTGTTATCAAAACCCATGACCTCTTTTAGGCCTGATTTTTCCAACATTTCCACAGCATCTTCTTGTATTTGCTTGTTTATTGCCTTTTCGTTTGCTTTAAACTCTGCATCTATGGACAAGGTAGGTTGTCCCCATTTGTCTAAGACCTCCTTGTTTAAATACACCTGATTATCATGGTAAGGTAGACATTCCGCAAAACCAGTGATAAAAAATTCCCAGGGCCCTGGTTTTAAGATGCTATCCTTGTAATCCGCGCCAAATGATTCAATATTAGCGGGATTACCACCACGGAATCCAGCCCCTTGGTATCCAAAACCACGAAGAAATTTATCCGTTTTGGATTTCTCATCGATGTTCACATATCTCGGGATGTAAATTCCATTGGGTCTTCTCCCTTTGTAATATTCATCCTCAAAACCATCTACTTTTCCTGTGGCACCTACTCTATAGGTATGGTCCATCAGATTATGTCCAAGCTCTCCGCTATCATTCCCTAAACCATTCTCAAATCGGTTTGAAGTTGAATTCAATAATATTTGCGTAGTGCCTAAGGTCGAAGCATTTACAAATATAATTTTGGCTGAATATTCGATATCTTCATTCGTTTCAGAATCAATTATACGTACTCCTGTAGCCTTGCCTTTCTGTTCGTCGTAGATGATTGACTGTACAATGGAATAGGGTCTGAAGGTTAAATTGCCCGTAGCATCCGCTGCAGGAAGTGTCACTGCATTACTGCTGAAATAAGCTCCAAAGGGACATCCCCTGCTGCATCTGTTTCTATTTTGGCATTTACCTCTACCATTGAGTGGTTCAGTAAGGTGTGCCACCCTACCAATAATCAAATTTCTTCCAGCGAAGTCCTTTTCTATTCGCTCTTTCACGTGCTTTTCCACACAATTCAATTCCATGGGAGGAAGAAAATGGCTATCCGGTAATTGTGGTAAACCAAGAGCCTCTCCACTAATCCCAGCAAATTTTTCTACATAGGTGTACCAAGGCGCTATATCCTTGTAACGTATCGGCCAGTCCACACCATAACCGTCTTTGGCATTGGCTTCAAAATCCAAATCGCTCCATCTGTAGGTTTGCTTTCCCCACAGCAATGATTTACCGCCCATTTGATGCCCTCTAAGCCAAAGGAAAGGTTTTACTTCTGTATATGGATTTGCTTCATCGTCTGCCCAGAAATGTTCCGTCTCCAAACCAACCCATCCAGAACGACCGTTTTTGTAATGTTTCTTCTTTTGCTCAGGGGTAAGTCCGCCTCTCAACTCCATGTCCCAAGGATCCAAGTTCATGGTGGGGTAGTCTACCACATGTTCCACTATTCTACCTCGCTCCAAGACCAGGGTTTTTAGTCCTTTTTCACAAAGTTCCTTTGCGGCCCAACCGCCGCTGATACCCGAGCCGATAACGATGGCATCGTAGGTAGTTTCTTTTTGAGCTTTTGTATTTAGGTATGCCATTCCAATGAATTAAAATTCAATTATGAATATAAATGGAATTTTGAAGCTTTCAGATGTACATGAGTAATTTAATACGATAATTCAAGTTTGGTAGCTACCTACTTATCGATTTACATGAAATTCCGATCAAAAAATGCAAGACTAGTTTTTTGGTTGTTTTGGATGACTTCAATTCTTTTGAATAAATAATAAGTTAAAAAAATGGTTTTATTGGGGGTCAATGTATTTTTTCCACATTTCAGACAAAATAAAGAGGGTGTTATTTGTCAATATTTCTTCGATTGGTGGACAAATGACTTTTGCTTTGGGTTCGCTTTATCATGGAACCAAGTTTGCAGTTGAAGGAATTTCTGAGTCGTTACACCACGAAATGAAGGAAATTGGCGTGAAAGTCAAGATTATTGAGCCCGGATTTATTGAGACTGATTTGGGGGCCGTTCTTTTGACTTTCAGGCGGGAGAAATTCCAGAATACCGAACCATTACTAAGGCATTAATGAAGCAATGGCAAAATCCTAATAATACCGTATCTCCACCCAGCTTAGTAGCTGCGGTAATTTTTGATGCGGTAATAGATGAAACAAATCAGTTGAGATATCGAGCGGGCAATGATGCAAAATTCTTACTTGACTGCAGAAAAAAAATGGCCAATACTGAGTTTTTTGAAATGATGAATAAGTAATTGAAAAAAAATGGTAGCTAATAGTGATTTTTCTTCGGGCGGGATTTCATTCTTTTTTTGAAGCTTTTAGGATCTTTTTGAATTTTGTTGGTTCTCCGTATCTAGCGCACGCCTAAATTCACAATTTGTTTTTTAAAATCTGGATAATCTCTAATCGTTAAGATTCAATTGATTTAATCTTCTAAATATCATATTTTCAATTTCGATACTACAGACTAGCTTGAAAAAGGAAGCTTAGGCATCCTTTTTTTGTTTTTATCTATCAGCTACCTTGGAAGACGCAGATTTTGGTGATGCCCTCAAGTGAGTTGGCATCAAAGAACAGAACGGGGAGCATTGGTCCCTCACTTTCCAGCGCACCATTTTGGGAACTCAATAAAATTTTAAGATAGAAACTGCGCTTATAAATGATACCTGAAGGCTGTATTTGGATGATAAAAAATGGAATCTGTTTTTTAATCACAGGTAAATCATCGAAGATTTTTGAGGTTTTGAATTTAAGTTACAGGGGTTTCGTTTCGTAGTTAAAGCTGGATTTGGGTAGTGGTTTAGAATGATTTATAACTATCTTTAAAAAAAACGCGTATTAAAAAATAATTTACTCTAAAACTCAATTTAATTTATGAAAAAGCTATTTGCCTTAGTTTTCTTGCTTACAATAAGCTGTTTTGCTGTCCAAGCCCAGGAAATGACTACCCAAAACTTCAATGAATGGAGAATTGTCACTGTTGTAGAATCCATTGTTCCCATGGGATTGGGTAGATCCCGAATGATTGAGAACATGACGGATGTGAATACGGAAGATTTTAGAACTAGCCGTGTGGATGGCAAAACTTCCTCCCAAAGGTCAGTAAGTCGGAAAGAATTGAAGGTGGATAAGTTTGACGAAGCCAAGTTGCTCAACTTTTTCAGTGCTGCTGGTATCAACTTCCAGAATATTGCTTCCAACGACGCGATGATTGCAGCGCGTATCATGGAATTGGAATCCGAAGGGTATTCTTTAGTTTATGTAACAAGCGCAGTGGAAAGCTTTGGAGGTAAAGATGATGATAGTGGAATCTTTATCTCTAGAATGTATTTCAAGAAGGTCATTGACTTGAAATAAATAAGCTCCCATTAAAATGGAAAGTAGGCTATCCATTTAATGGATAGCCTACTTTCCATGGTTTGTTCTATTAGAATTACATACTTTTTGAAGGAATGCCCGAGTGCATTATTTTTTGCTTTTGAAACCTCTTTTGGATGAACTCATTACCTAAGTGAAAAATCTTTGATTTTCATAAATTTTATATTTCATTTTTAAAAAAAATAATTAAATTTTTTAAATAATTTATATGATTATTATCATTAAATAAAAAATATTATATAAATAAATACATTTTGTATGTGAAAAACAAGAAAAGGACTTCTTGAACGCCTCAATTTGTTGTTTTTTTGTTGTTCCTTGGTTCAAATTTCAACACTAGCTGGTTATGACTAATAAAGTTAAAATCACCAGTTCCATTTTTTGTATTGCAGCTCTTTTTTTGGCGCTTCCAATTCATGGACAAACCTTACGCAATACCAGCCTAGTATCCATGGGCAATACTGCACATTCGATTCCAGGACAAGGCTTAATGATCCAACAATCCATTGGGCAAAGTAGTGTAACAGGGGTATTTGCTATCTCCTCAGTACGTATTAGCCAAGGGTTTTTGCGTGGGATACGCGTTGTCCCTACCGAAATCAAGGGGCCCTTTGAAGCGATAGCCTTTCCGAATTCCTTTTCCGAAAGCATTACGTTTCGATTTACCACCGAGCATCAAGAAGTTACCCAAGTGTTGATTTACGATGTCCAGGGAAAGCGAGTTTACGAAGCAAATCACCTTCCCAAAAACAAGGAAATTCAACTAAATCTCCCCTATCTAGCGACAGGCGTGTATGTAGCCCATTTGAGATCAGGAAATAAGTTTGTTCAAAGCCGCATAATCAAAAAACCATGAGAACTCTTTTTTTAGTAAGCACCCTACTGATAGGGATGCAGTTCCATTCGCTTGGACAAGAAATCTTCATCAAAACGGGAATCAATTCCACTACCTATGATTTTCGATCATCGGATGGAACCAAACTTCTTGACTTCACTTCTGGAATGGGAAATTCCATCGAAATGGGAATGGGTTTTCCCTTTGTTAAAAAATCAAAAAAAGAGGATTCACCTATTAAAGAGCGCTCCTATTCTCCCCATTGGTTTAAAAATGAAGTATCTCTCAATATGGACTCCTTTAATTCCTTCGGTGGAGATCAAAACAACAATTACAGTTGGGAAACAACCTATGGAGGGATTACGAATACCCTTTCATTTTTAGCGCATATCGGAGAGGTAGAATTGGGTATCCGAGGGGCTTTGGGGTTATCCCGGATGATTTCAGGCACCCAGGTAATCAATAGTTCTCGTTACCCATTAAAAGAGGAAGCGGATTTTCAGGGATTTTTTGCAAAAACCGGTGTGGGAGCTTCTGCTTCCTATCCCGTGTTTCAACGTGCGTTTTTAAATCTCACCTACAACTATTCAAAAAATTCCCGATTGGGAGGGCCCGAAGAGGAGCAAGTCCGCTTTCTTTCCCATGGGTTAGTTTTTGGCTTGTATGTTCAATTGAAGTAATATGAAAAAGTCAATTTTTATTTTTTGGATGTGGGTGCTAGCGGTACCTGCATTGGCCCAAGTGCCTGGGATTACCTATCAGGCGGTGATCATGGACAATCAGGTATTGCCGGGAGAGGACAATCGAGCGGCTCCACTGGGAGACAAGGAGCTGTGTTTGAAATTTGTTTTCAAATCGATCACTGGAGTCAGTGAATACGAAGAGGTAATCACCACGCGCACGGATTCGTACGGGATGGTCAATGTGATTATTGGTACAGGTAGACGTACTGGTGGTACAGCCAATTCATTTTCCCAAATAGTGTGGAATGCGCAAGCCAAGTTTTTAGAGGTCTCTTTTGACAAATCTGGCAGCTGCTCCACCTTTGTGTTAATCAGTAGTCAGCAATTTACAGCAGTACCATTTGCACTCTATGCGGCTAATTCTGGGACTCCTGGACCAGCAGGTCCTCAAGGTCCTGTAGGCCCTGTGGGTGCACAAGGGGGAGTAGGTCCAGCAGGACCTGTTGGTCCGGCTGGTATCCAAGGCCCTATTGGTCCTACCGGTGTTCAAGGCCCAATAGGGTCTACTGGTCCAGCTGGTGTTCCAGGTCCTCAGGGGCCTGTAGGTCCTACAGGGGTAGCAGGCCCTATCGGTCCAGTGGGGAATACGGGTTCTAGTGCCTATCAAGTAGCTGTTGCTGCGGGTTTTGTAGGAACAGAGACGCAGTGGCTAGCCTCCTTGCGAGGAGTACCAGGAGCACCTGGCCCGCAGGGGATCCAAGGTCCTGCGGGAATCAACGGGACCAACGGGACCAATGGAACGAATGGCATCAGTGCCTATCAAAACTGGTTGAATTTAGGAAATACAGGAACTGAAGCTGATTTCATAGCGGCATTACGTGGTGCACCAGGTGCAGCAGGAGCCACTGGTCCTCAAGGGGTTCGAGGTACGGATGGATCGCCTGGTCCTCAAGGCCCAGCAGGGGTAGCAGGAGCCACAGGCCCTCAGGGCCCTCAGGGGCTTGCGGGTGCCAATGGAGCCAATGGCCAAAATGGTCCTAGTGCTTATCAAGTGGCTGTCAGTACGGGTTTTGTGGGTACAGAATCACAGTGGTTGGCCTCGCTTACTGGTCTCCAAGGGCCAGCAGGACCCACTGGTTCGTTAGGACCACAGGGTGTGGCTGGACCAGTAGGTCCAGCAGGATTGAGATGGAGGGGAGCTTGGTCTGCCACTGCCACCTATGCCGTAGACGATGCAGTTGGTTTTAATGGAGCTTCTTGGTTTTGTATCAATCCAGTAAGTAATTCGAGTTCCACACCAAACAATGATCCTACCAATTGGGCCTTATTGGCCTCACAGGGATCCCCTGGTCCCCAGGGTCCTGCAGGGGTGGCAGGTGCTACGGGTCCAGTGGGTCCCATTGGACTTACGGGGCCCACAGGTCCAGCGGGTCCTCAAGGAATCCAAGGACTTACCGGGGCTACCGGTGCTACGGGTGCTCAAGGCCCAGCGGGTACTCAAGGTGCACAAGGTCTTCAAGGTCCAACAGGCGCTACGGGCGCACAAGGACCCATTGGATTGACCGGTCCTCAGGGTCCAAGCGGAACGAATGGTGCCAACGGCCTCTCTGCTTATCAAGCTTGGTTAAATCTAGGAAATACGGGTTCGGAGACGGTCTTTATTGCTTCGCTTACCGGCCCAGCTGGAGCGGCAGGCGCTGCAGGTGCACAAGGTCCGACGGGTGCCACGGGTGCTACAGGCCCGCAAGGCCCAGCTGGTGCAACGGGCCCGCAAGGGTTAACGGGGGCCACGGGTCCTCAAGGCATCCAAGGACTTACTGGTGCTACAGGTGCTCAAGGACCAAGTGGCACCAATGGAGCCAACGGAACCAATGGAATCTCTGCTTATCAGGTTTGGCTCAATTTGGGAAATACGGGTACAGAATCCGCATTTATCGCCTCGCTGACTGGCCCCCAGGGCCCAGTAGGTGCCACTGGTCCTCAGGGTCCTCAGGGTCCAGCAGGTTCAAATGGTACAGATGGAGCAGCAGGTGCCACAGGTCTCCAAGGCCCTGCAGGACCAACTGGGTTGACCGGTCCCCAAGGACCGGCAGGAACAAACGGAACAAATGGAGCCACAGGAGCTACCGGTCCTCAAGGTCCAACTGGTCTTACAGGAGCCACTGGCCCGCAAGGTCCATCCGGCCCAACTGGTGCTTCAGGATCCAATGGAAAAACAGTAGCCTATGGGACTACCAACCCAGGCTCGGGTACTGGAGTGGATGGTGATTTTTACATCAATACCGCAACGAATACCTTATTTGGGCCAAAAGTGAGTGGGGCTTGGCCTTCAGGAGTTTCCTTGGTTGGGCCGACAGGAGCTACGGGTGCTACAGGAGCCACAGGTGCTGCTGGTCCTCAAGGAGCGACCGGAGCAACGGGTGCTCAAGGCCCAGCAGGTCCTACTGGACCCACAGGGGCTGCGGGTGCTCAAGGTCCAACAGGAGCGACAGGCCCGGCAGGTCCTGCACCTGCAGGTACGGGTATTGTTACGGTAAGCGGAGGCACGATACAAACTCCTGCGGCGCTTACAGGAGACGTGACCACCTTAGGAGCAGGTTTAGCTACCAGCATTGGTGCGGGTAAGGTCACCAATGCCATGCTAGCAGGAAGTATTGCGGCGAACAAGTTGGTGGGTACTGATATTACCACCTTGGGAACTATTACGACGGGTACTTGGAATGGAACTACCCTGGCGATTGCGAATGGGGGAACGGGTTCGACTACAAAAAACTTTGTTGATTTGACGACTAATCAAACCATAGACGGTGCCAAGCAATTTCAAAAAGCAGCGACCAATACTGCAGCTCTCAATTCAGGAACGAGTTTGACCATTGATTTTGGACAGAGCAACTTAGCCTACACAAGTGGAGGGGGGGCTTCACCTTCCTACACGCTCTCGAATGTCAAGGATGGAGGCGCCTATACCCTAGTGCTTACCAGTACGACCAACTCTGGAGCGCCCAACTTTACGGTGACTGGATTTTCCACCATTAAATACATGGGCACCACGTCCTTGACCACAGGAAAAGCCCATATCTATTCTTTTATCTCCGTAGGGACGGTGGTCTATGTAAGTATGGCTACTGAAAACTAAACTGGGATGAAAAAGATAGTATTCATTGTACTGCTCGTAAACATTTATTGCGTTGGACAGCTCCAAGCCCAACTTTTTGGGGGGCAGCTTAAGGCAACAACTTCTCCCTATCCTCCTGGAACGGTACATTGCAAACCTCAAAACCGAACCGCTGTAGTGGAAGTCACGAGCCCTGTCACTGGGAAAAAATGGATGGATCGTAACTTGGGAGCAGAGCGTGTAGCCACTTCAAGTACGGATGCCTTATCCTACGGGGATTTATACCAATGGGGAAGAGGGGCAGATGGGCACCAATGCAGACTTTCGGGTACGCGAAATGGGCCAAGTAGTTTGAACCAACCTGGCCATGGTGATTTTCTTGTAATTCAAACCAGCAGTGTATCTGATGACTGGCGCAGTGATCAAAATAATGCACTGTGGCAAGGTTTAGGTGGAATTAATAATCCGTGCCCACAAGGCTTTCGGATTCCAACCAAGCAGGAGTTTATAAACGAAAACATCAATTCAGGAGTTGAAGCATTTAATTCGGTGCTAAAATTACCCTACGCAGGATGGAGAGATCAGTTAGGAGTGATTTCAGCTGAATCATTAGCTGGGTCTACTTTAGTGCCTTATGGCTTTGCTTGGACCAGTACGGTAAGTGGTGGATCTAGTACCAACGATGCCGAGGCATTCGCCTATTATTCAACCCGTGCCTTCGAAAATCCCTACGCGCGTGCTCGTGGGTATTCGGTCCGCTGTATCAAAAATTAAATTTGAAGGAGGTTTTTTCATTGGAGAATACCTAAATCGTCTTGGTTTTGGATAAATTTGAAGGTACTATTTACTAGCGGTAGCCGTATGAAAAGAATCCTTGTTCTCTTGTGGTTTTTGTATTTGGGTGTAGGAAATGCCATATCCCAAACTATATCAGGTACCTTTCCCTCCTTAGCAAATCAAACCCTTACCTTAGAAGGCACAAAGGGATTTGACACCTACGCTATAGGGACCGTTAGAGCTGATGAAAAGGGGCAATTCTCGTACACCTTTTCTCCCCAAGATTATGGAGTCGCCTTTCTTTCTGGGGAAGATCAAAAACCTTTTGTAGTGATTTTGGAAAAATCCGGAATTCACTTGGAGGGGCAAATGCTCAACGACGCAAGTAGCATCCGGATTTTGGAGGGACAAGAAAACCGCTGGTTTGAACAATATACACAGGAACAAGGGAAGCGGGAGCAGGCCTTAAGCGCCTGGGCATATCTGCAAAACCTATATCAAAAAGATCCGTTTTTTGCAAAGGAGCAGGCACCTAATCAGGCTATTGATGCAGAGGTCACGCGGCTTCAGGGGCAAGATGAAAAATTTATCGAAGGACTTCCAAGCGAAAGTTTCGCCCGCTGGTTTTTGCCCATCCGAAAATTGATAAGTTCCGTAGGAGCCGTTGCTCAGTACCGGACCGCCGAACTTCCACAAACCATTGCTGCTTTTCGGTCCATGAATTATGCAGATCCACGTTTCCAGAAGAGTGGACTTTTTCGGGACGTATTTGAAAGCCAGTTTTGGTTACTTGAAAACTCGGGAGGAACTCTAGACGAGATCTATGAAAAAATGGAAGTATCCATAAATGCCATTTTATCGAGTGTAGGAAAGAATGCGACCCTCTACAACGAGGTGGTTGCCTATTTACTAGAACTTCTCGAACGGCGAAGCCTGACGAATGCGGCGGAATACCTGGCGCTTACCGTACTTGAGCAAGACAAAGTTGCCCTACAGCCACGTTTGGCAAGACAACTAGAGGGATATCGTTCAATGAAGGTGGGGACAACCGTTCCTGAGATTCAATTTACAGGGGATATCTTTCTTCAAGGCAAATCCGTTGCCTATCCTTCCCGTCTTTCTGAAGTGACGGCCCCTTACCGCCTGGTAATTTTTGGTGCCAGTTGGTGCCCTGCGTGCTCAGAAGCAATGGCCGAGCTAATCCCCTTGTATGAAAAATGGAATAAGTTTGGGGTAGAGGTGATTTTTGTTTCTCTGGATACAGATCCAACAGCTTTCAAAGCCTATTCGGAGGGAATGCCATTTATTGCGTATTCGGATTACAAGAAATGGGATACGCAGGCTGTATCGGATTACTATGTTGCTAGTTCCCCATCCTTTTACTTAATCGATCAGTCGGGAAAGCTGCTTTTGCGCCCATTATCTGTCAAGCAGATCGATGCTTGGATAGATTGGAAGATGGATGGGAGCGGAAAATAAGTGGTCTGTTGCTAAACAGTACCAAGTACCAGGTACCAAGTACAAAGTATGGATTAGCAGAAGGACTAGAATTCTGCAGTGAAAATGTGCAAAGTATGGATTAGTACCCAAATTTTGCTTAGCAAGGTACTTGGTACATTGTACTTGGTACTTTGTACTTTGTACAATAGTCTCCCATGTAAATAAACTTTCCCTTAAAATTTGTAATCAAAGCACTTCAATACACGATCCCGCTGCCCTCTTCGTTTTTGGTTACCTGCTAAAAATTGGTATCGCAGGGAAAATTCATGAGATCCCTTGGTATTCGCTCCGACTTGAGAAATCATCCAATCGTAGGAATAGCCTAATATCACTCCATTTTGCAGGGGGATTCCAAAAATTCCGATGAGGGATTCGTAGTTTTTCAATTCGTTTCTCGTCATTAGGCCACGGAATCCCAATCCGAAAATAAAGGAATCGTACTTAGTCTGTGCACTGAGATCCAACTGGGAAAATACCCCTTGCTTCTTGAAGTTGCCCATCAAAGAGAAATACCGTTCCCGATCATTACTCCAATACCCTGCAGAGCCCAATTCTTTTTCCCATCCTGCTTGCACTCCATATTTGATGGGTAAAAATTCAAACTCATCGTAGGTAGAGTTTAACATTTTCGGATTATTCAAATGGTGGCCACTAATCCCAATCCAAAAATCTGGGCTGGCATACATGACACCTAGACCTAAATCTAAATAGCCAAATGGATCCAATTGAGAAATCATGTCGATTGAATTGGGATTTGTAGTTCGATTGAAAACATCAATTTGATCGCCAAAAATCAGATTTTCCAAATTACCACTACGTCTGGCATAGGTAATTTGTGTACCCATTCGAAGACTAGAAAAATCGGATAGTTTGAGACTATAGGCGTAGAGCAACCCTAGTTCGGTGGTATTTAAACTCATGTTTTCCTCATTGTAGGAATTTGCAACCAAACCGATTCCGCTTTGGAGGTCAAAGCTGTAGTGATCGATAAATGCTGAGTATCCATTAAAATCGAAATCCAGCCCTGGCCATTGCTTCCGGTAATTTACCCCCATCCGTGTCAATTCACTGGATCCAGTTAGTGCTGGGTTCAGGTTTAGTGGTCCAGAATAAAACTGTGAAAAGTGAAAATCTTGTGATTTTAACTCCGTAGCAAGTAGTATACTGAGAAGTAGAATAAGAATCTTTTTCATAGTTTACCTTGCTAAATAGAAAACAGAGGATCGTTCAAATACCCGACCATCCAAAGTAGTGTACCGAACTTTAGCCACATAATTTCCGATAGGTGCCTTTTCTCCATTGTACTTGCCATCCCATCCTTTGGATTCCAAATCTTTGGATTCGAATATCAACTCTCCCCACTTATTCATGATGAGTACATGAATATCTTTGATGTAAATGAATTTGGGATAGAAATGGTCATTGATGCTATCGTCATTCGGGCTAAAGATATTTGGAAATTCCAAGTAATAATCCGTGATGGTGATTTCCTTGGTTGTACTAACTACACAACCCTCCAAATCTCTCAATTTTAACTCTACAGTATACGTGCCTGATTTTGCGTATTTGTGTTTAGGTTCCCATTCTAGGCTACTTCCACCATCTCCAAAATCCCAAGATACCTCCTTGTATTTTCCAATACTCAAGTTGTCAAATTGTATTTCGAAATTGACCAAATTCTCATAAGATAAATCAAAGGATGCAGATTTGTATTCAAATTCAGGAATCAAGGGATCTGTTTCGATGACTTCCATTCGCTTGGTTTGAATACAACCTCGAGAATCTGTTACTGTCACCACAAAAACGCCTAATTCTTGGGTATCCATGGTTAAGCCCCCGTTAGTTTGCGTGCCTCTATTCCAAGAAACGGTATAGGGCGCAACCCCACCGGTCACGGAAACTTTGAAGTTGGATTTGATGCCTCTAGGGGAACAAATTCTTTCGGAAGTTCGAACGACTGTTGCTGTCAATGGTAAAGGTCGGATGACTGTAAATTGGCGTAAAATTCTACATCCCATAGCATCGACTAATTCCAAGCTGTAAGAGCCAGGTGCAATACCAGCAAGGTTTTGAGTTCGTGCTCCATTGCTCCAAGTGTAGGTGTAGGGAGGAGTACCTCCAAAAGGAGTCACGGAAATTGAACCGGTGTTTGGATCATCGCAATCCAGCGCATCAGTCACTGTTGAGGAGAGGTCAAGCGCTTGTGGTTCATTGATCACAAACTGGCGCTCAATTTTACAACCACCTGCATCGGTGATGACCACGCTATAGATCCCTTTTTCCAAATTATTCAGGGTAGGTTCCTGTGGTCCGTGTGCCCATTGGATTTTAATTGGTGCTTTGCCGCCAATGATATTGAGTTGGATCGAGCCATCCTTTTTGCCAAAGCAGGAAATGTTTTTGACTACTTCTTGCAAGTCGTAGACAGGGGCCTCTGCTACGGTGCTGCTAACGCCCACGGTACACCCTTTTGCATCCGTTATGGTCGCGGTGTAAGTTCCCGGAGAGAGATTTTGAAGGGTAAAAGAGGTAGATAAGTTGTTCCAACGGATGGTGTATGGAGCCGTTCCACCGGCTGGAGTTACTCGGATGGTACCATTATTAGCTCGGTAACAGGCCACATCTGTTTTCTGAATGGTAAAACTTAAAACTGCAGTAGGTTGAGTTACCAAGAGCCCACTGAGTTCACTCAATGCACAGCCATTGGCATCCGAGACGCGTAGCGTGTAGCTACCCGCTCTTAGCCCTGTAAACTGATACGTTAGGTTATTGGATAGGATGGATTCTGAAACTGGAAATCCAGAGACGCTACTTCCACTCAATTCGTATCGGTATGGCCCAACGGAAGCCTTTTTGATGGTTACAGTCAAGGTACCATCCTGACCGTCAAAGCAAGAGACATCGGTGATTTGGATATCGTCTCTAGTGATTAAGAGTTCCTCTGGCGCATCGAGATTATAGGTTGCTTTAGAAATACAATTTTTGCTATCGATTACCGTCACCTCGTATTTTCCTGGGAAAAGGCGCTCAATTTTTGAAAGATTAGATCGGAATCCATTTGGCCCTTCCCAGAAGATGCGGTAACCCCCATTTCCTCCAGTAATGTTCAAGTCAATCACTCCATCACTTCCCCCTTTACAACTGATTTCAAAACCATTGAAATTCGAGATGGTGGGAGTGAGGACAATGGGTTCGGGATCTGTAATCTCGTAGGTGCGGGTGATTTTACAGCCAATGCCATCCGTAATTAGTAATTGGTAGGTTCCAGCAGACAAGCCAGTTAGGTCTCGTGTCGCAGATCGGAATCCATTTGGTCCCACCCAAGCGTAGACATAGGGGGGTACACCGCCTGCTACGGTCATCGAAATTGACCCATCCTTTCCATCTGGACAGCTGACCATGGTCAAGGTTGGATTGACTACGATTTCTGTAGGCTGGGTGATGATTACGGATAAGGTGCTGGTACACAATAGTGCATCTGTCACCACTACTTGGTAGCTGCCAGAGATCAGGCCAGTTAGGTCTTTGTTGGTTGAGGTAAAGCCTCCAGTACCTGTCCAAGCATAGGTATAGGGACCTGTTCCACCCGTAACATTGAGTTGAATGCTGCCTTTGGAATCGCCGAAGCATAGGTTGTTCTCCTTTTTTGCCACCGTAGTGACTAAGGCCACTGGCTCGGTGACATCAAACACCTCAATGTATTCGCAGAAATTTTGATCCGTAACTAATAGGATATACCTACCCGGACCTATGTTTCTCAAGTCTTCAGGGGTTCGTGAACGTTTTATTTCCCCTACACCATCTTTTATCCAGAGGGATTCATATACGCCAGTACCCCCAGTTACATTCCGGATAAAGATGTTGCCTGTCAACTCACCTCCGCAAAGCACATTTTGCTTTACTGCATCTACATCAATTGGATCTGGGCTGACAATTTGATAAGGCTTCACTAAGGTACAGTTGGACGCATCCGTAATCGTCAACTGGTAGTTGCCAGCAGCGAGGTTGGTTACGTTGAGGCTGGTGGAAGTAAATCCGTTGGGACCAGTCCACAAATAGCGGTAAGGAGGGGTACCCCCACTGACTTGATGGGTAATGGACCCATTGCTGTCTCCAAAGCAAGCCACATTGAATCCGTTGAAGTTGGATAAAACGACGTTGGTTACCTGTATTGGAGCAAGTGGCTGGGTAATGGTAATTGGTAACAGACTTTTTTGGCAGCCACTCAAATCTGTTATTGTAAGGGTGTATTGTCCTGCTTTTAAAGTAGAGAAGGAATACAGATTGATGTTGGTCGGGCCTGAGGTAAGAGATACTGTTGCTCCGGTATAGTCGGTTCCATTGACTGAATAGGTATATTCTTTCACTCCTCCCGAACCGATGACTGTGATGTT
>JACCDJ011482693.1_pt1 | contig 18180 bp, 16 predicted proteins | sample 7444481 | NCBI WGS metagenome assembly JACCDJ01 (sample SAMN15323435, study PRJNA562643) | freshwater metagenome | isolation source: river surface water | place: USA:Blue River Watershed | collected 2017-08-15 | reverse complement strand
TAGAGGTATAGCGGGCAAAGTCCGCCTCGATTTATCTTATTAGCGGACGCCGGCCTTATTGGCGGCCTTGGCCATCGCTGACTTTTTATTGGCAGCTTGATTGGAATGAATTACACCTTTTGAAACTGCAACATCTAGTTCTCTAGATGCAGTCTTAAGTTCGGAGGCAATTATCTTGCTGTCACCAGATGTCAATGAATCACGGAAGCGGCGAATCGCGGTCTTGAAAGACGAGCGGACTGATTTGTTTCTTAGTCGCGCCTTCTCATTTGTCTTGATTCGCTTAATCTGGGACTTGATATTTGCCACGGTGCCTTCCTTGCTTTATCGAATGCGAGCGCGCAGAGTATCAGTAGGCGATATACCTTCTCAAACTGAGGCTGAAGCGCCACCTCGGGCAACGTTCTCAGCAATCGCTAGAACCGCTCTCTCCAGCGCAAAAGCGCCATCCACCTCGCCACCTTTAATACCGACGTCAGCTTTAGATAATTCTGTAATTGCAAAGGTAATCATCCCTGGTCGCCATTTGTTTAATTGCCGCCTGGCTTTATCTATTTGCCAAGGCGCCATTCCCAATGCACCGGCGAGTTCAAATGACTTTACATGCTTTGGTGCGTCTGAAACTTTTGCAAGCGCCCTTACGGAACTTGCGATTGCTGAGACAATCATTACTGGATCCGTACCGGATTCAAGTGCATTGCGAAGCGAAATTAAAGAGTTTTTAGAATCACCCAAAATAACTGCATCCGCCACATCGAAGCCTGTAGCTTCTACTCGACCTTGATAATATTTAGAAATATCGGTCTCATCAATCGTAATTTTTTTCGGATCTGTATCGGAAGCAATTTGGCTACAAGCTGATGCTAATTCACGAGTATCGTTTCCAGTCGCGTCGACTAAAGCTTCTATGCCATCTTGAGAAATCTTTCTTCCGTGTCGCGCGAACTCATTCTTAACAAATTCAGCTTTATCGCTCGCCTTCTTTAGGGGCTCGCAAGCCACATACTCTGGTTTCAATTTCTTGATTTTCTCTATCAATCCTTTACCTTTTACGCCTCCAGCATGGAGAAAAATCAAATGGAGATTTGGGTCGACTTCAAACTTTTCAAAATATTGATTAATTTCTTCACTTACCTCAGCGACGCTGTCTTGCAGATCTTTTACAATAATCACTCGCTTCTCTGAAAATAGTGATGGCGCTACCACGTCAGAAAATTTCCCAACTTCTAACTCAGATCCCATTAGCGTGGTCCGCTCAAAATCACTCCGCGCGGCGAGAGCAACCTCAAGCGCCCGATCCGCTAGCGCTTCCTCTGGGCCATGAATCAAAACTATTTCAGTTATTGCCAACTAATTTTCCACCATTCTTTCCCAAGTCTTCGGGAAGAGAATACTGGCTTATCTTGATTACCGCTCCAACTAATCGCAATTGATCCAGAAATGTCCGTTCTTTCAACTACTCCGATGGACTGCAGTTGTCTAATGAGTTCGTGGTCGGGATGACCATACGAGTTTGTGCCCACGCTGATTAGAAACCGTTTTGCTGATTGAAATAGGTTTATTACCTGATATTTAGAACCATGGTGAGGAACCTTAATAATGTCTATCTCTGAAAAATCATTTTCACGAAGAAGCGCTTCCTGGGCTCCTGGCTCAATATCCCCGGTAATTAAAATCTCAATCCCTGAGAGATCAGCTCGGATAACTAAACTGCGATTATTTTCTAGAGAGCCGTCGCCTTTAATTGATTCGAAAGTTTCATCGACACTTCTTGGCCAGATTACGTTTAATTTCACATCACCAACCGAAGCTGAAAATCCAGCGCTCACAACTCTCGCCTTATTTCCAAATTCTTCCATATTTACAAAGGGATGATTTAGCCATATTTGGCCGACCGCAATGCGATCTATAGCTGAAATTCCATTGTAATGATCTGCATGTTCGTGACTTAAGACAATTAGCGGTAGGTATCTAATTCCGAAATTCGAAAGACATTTCTCAAGAAGTTTCGGATCAGGCCCAGCATCAAACAAGATGGCTTCTTTCTCTCCTACGCGGATCAATAAAGCGTCTCCCTGACCAACGTCGCATTGGCCGATAACCCAATTCTTCCCAGGAAAAGTTAAAGATGAATTACTAGAAATCATAAGTAACGGCAACAATCCCAAGATAAGAATCCGCCGACTTTTACTCCTCAATGCAACGAATAAAGTGATTACTGGAAGAATCAATAATGGGCTACTAGAAACATCGGGAAAATTCTCGCTCCAACTTGCGACAAAAACGATCCATTTACAAGCAAAATCGGCCAAGTAAACTAATAAATCAGCCAAATATGGAATCGGAATCGCAAAAATAGTGGCAAGAAAACCCAAGATAGTAATGAATCCAATAACGGGTGAGACAGTCACGTTTATCAATATTGTTCCTAGATTCATTGAACCTGCTAGATACATCAGGTATGGCGCGCAGAAAATTGATGCCGAAAGTGGAATTGAAATCAGATCCCGTATTGCCGCTGGTCCAGACAATCTCGAAGCGATTCTTGGCGCTAGATAGATCAATCCTGCCGTCCCAAGTACGCTCAAAATAAATCCAGGTTCTAGTGCTTGAAGTGGATTAATTACAAGTAATAAAAGAATGGCAGTTGCAAGCGCATTCTTGGCTTGGTTCTCCCGACCCAGAAATTTGGCCAATAAATAACTACCAGTCATAAGAGCGGCTCTTAGAACCGAAGGGGTGGGTCGAACCAAGAGAACAAATAGAACTAGGGAAACTGAAGTTACCAAAACTCGCGGTCTGCGATTAGGAAATAGGAATGCAAGTAAGTTAAAGATGAAAGTCCCAACAATGGCAAAGTTGGCTCCACTTACGGCAGTCAGATGAGCTAATCCTGCCTTTCGCATGAGCTCAGTTAACTCAGCGCTCTGCAAGCTGGTATCTCCGATTACCATGCCAGGTATCAGCGATGATGAGTCACTATTTAATTTTTCGGCTCTCTCTCGAAGCGCAACTCTAAGCAGATCTAAACTGTTTCGTATAAGTGGCTCAGAGATAATCTCTAGCGAAGTCGATTTGGCATATAGGACGCCCGCCACTTTTCGTTCCTTAGACTGATTAAATCTGCCGGAAAGAGTTATCTTGTCTCCCGGGTTAAACTTCCTTGCTTCTTTACCATCCAAAATTATCCGCAACGGAAGTCGGAATCTATGTCGTTCCGTTGCATATGAAACTTCCTCTAATCGCAGTAGAAATGTAATTCTTGAAGGAATCGATTTTGATCCAGCAACTCTTGGACGAGTTAAATTAGGGTCAGTCATCACAACTCCAAGAGCTGTAATTTCTTGGCCATCCAGGCGATTTAAGGCGTAATTATCGAGCGCTAGAAAGTGAATCTGGATAATCGCTGACCCTAAAATCAGGGCGGCGATCGGAATTCTTAATTGTTTTATTGGAATTGAGACTATTAAGAGAATAGAGATTAAAGTGAAAGCAATCTTTACATTGTTGTAGGTAACGGCAATTCCTACCCAAACGCCAAATGCGAGCGGCGTTAGAGGGATAAACGGCTCTCCATCTTAGAGAAGGTTTTGTCACCAATACCTTCCACTTTCTTTAAATCCTCGATACTGACAAACGGTCCATTTAACTTTCGATATTCAACAATGCGCTTGGCAAAGATTTCGCCTATTCATGGCAAAGAATCAAATTGGGCGGCCGTAGCTCGATTTACGTAAACTATTCCGCGAAATACTTCTTTTGCCTTTTTCGAGCCCTTAAATACATTCAAGTTCTCCCGCCCTAGATAAATCTGTTCGCCGTCCTTGATCAGACGAGCAAGATTAAGTTGCGATAGATCAGTTCCAGTCTTCGCACCGCCAGCGGCTTTGATCGCATCGATTACACGAGATCCAGAAATTAGTGGATACACGCCAGGCTTCTTCACCTCTCCGGCAACATGAACTAGAAGTGTTGTGGCGATCTGTTGTTCAACTACGCGAACTTGCGGTTTCTCAACGGCTTCGCCGCGAGAAATTAGTAATAAGAAAAATGCAACGCACAATGCGCTCACCGAGCCAATTACGAGAGCTCTTTTTTGGTCCAGCGAGTACTCGATAGCTTGACTCTTTAGCGCTTGAAAATCCACCCGCGGATAACATCACTCTTAGGCTCGACCGTGTAGGTCAGAATCGTAAATTGTGGATTTACAGAACGATATTCACAAATTTGGGAGCTTTGGTGATTACTTTCTTCGGCTTTATCCCCTCGATTTCAGATTTAATTGCTGGATCGGAAAGGGCCATTGCTTCTAGTTCGCTATCTGAGATATCGGGTTGCACATCGATTCTTGACTTTATCTTGCCATTAACCTGGAATATCGCTGTTACTGCATCAGCGGTTAGAAGTGAATCGTCAATCTTTGGCCAGCCCGCGAGCGAGACTGATGGCTTATGCCCCAATCTCTCCCACATCTCCTCAGCCGTATAAGGTGCGATTAAAGATAGCGAAATGGCGATTCCTTCGACCGCTTCACGAACAGATGGATCAGCAGCTCCGCATCCTGAATCAATAGCTTTTCGAGTTGCATTAACTAATTCCATGATTCGAGCAACTGCCACGTTAAAGCGGAATGACTCGACTGCGAATGAGATATCGTGAAGTGCCTTATGAGTTATCTTTCTTAAATCAATATTGCCATCAGAAAAATTAACTCCAGGTTTACTTGTTACATCGCCCGATAACCGCCATGCTCTATTTAAGAACTTTACTGAACCAGAGGGTGATACATCGGACCAATCCACATCATCTTCAGGTGGTCCAGCGAAGACCATTGATAGTCGAATGGCGTCAACCCCATGTCTTTCTAATTCATCTGAGAGCCGAACAAGATTGCCTCGGCTCTTGCTCATGGCCGACCCATCCATAATTACCATGCCTTGGTTAAGCAATCGAGTGAACGGTTCATTGAAATCAACCAAGCCCATGTCAAAGAGAGCCTTTGTAAAGAATCGAGAGTACAAGAGATGAAGAATTGCGTGAGTTACTCCACCTACATATTGATCAACTGGTAGCCAAGTTTTCACCTCATGATCGTCAAAAGGCGATTGTTGATTGTTAACGCTTGTGTAGCGAAGGAAATACCAAGAAGAATCAACGAAAGTATCCATGGTATCGGTATCGCGCAGAGCGCTACCTTGGCATTTAGGACACTGAGTATTAACCCAGTCGGCGGCAGTTGCTAACGGTGAAATTCCCTTTGGTTTTAAGTCAACAGACTTTGAGTCGGGAAGTTTGACTGGCAATTGCTCAATTGGTACTGGAACTTCCCCACATTTTGAGCAGTGAATGATTGGGATTGGAGTTCCCCAATAACGCTGCCGAGAAATTAACCAATCACGCAATCGATAATTCGCCGTTGCCGTCGCCTGATCTTTTTTGGCAAGTTCATCGATAATCTTGGAGATAGCAGCCATGCTCTCAAGTCCGCTAATTGAGCCAGAATTAACTATCTTGCCGATTCCTTCGGTGGCTATTCCTGTCTCATTTGGATCTGCTTCACCGGTATCCACAACAACCTTAACCGGAAGTTTCATCGCTCTTGCGAAATCTAAATCGCGTTGGTCATGTGCTGGCACCGCCATAATTGCACCGGTCCCGTAATCGGCAAGAACATAATCACTTGCCCAGATTGGAATTCGCTCGCCATTGACTGGATTTATCGCGAATCGCTGTAGAAAAACACCGGTCTTTGTGCGGTCTGTCGCTAATCGGTCAATGTCACTTGCGGAACGGACTGATTCAAAATATTTATTGAATTCGGATTCGACTTTGCTACCAGTAGCGAGTTCTCTGGCTAGTTCGCTATCTACTGCCACAACCATAAATGTTGCACCATAAAGCGTGTCAGGCCTCGTCGTATAGACGACTACAGGTTCGGCGCGGTCTTCAATTTGAAATTTGATCTCAGCGCCAGTTGATTTACCAATCCAATTTCGCTGCATCGTGAGAACTTTGTCGGGCCATTTGCCTTCAAGTTGCTTCATATCCTCGAGTAATCTCTCCGTATAAGCAGTGATTTTGAAATACCACTGATTTAATTTTTTCTTTGTAACAGAGCTATCACATCGTTCACAAAGTCCAGCAACTACTTGCTCATTTGCAAGTACAGTTTGGCAGTCTGGACACCAGTTGACGGCGGAATTTTTGCGATAAGCAAGTCCCTTTTCAAACAATTTCAAAAAGATCCATTGATTCCATTTGTAATACTCAGGATCGCACGTATAGAGGACTCGATCCCAGTCAAATGAGCACGCGTATCTACGCATAGATGCGCGCTGAGTATTAATATTTTCATAAGTCCAGACACTTGGATCTTCATTCCGCTTAATTGCGGCATTTTCTGCAGGTAGTCCAAATGCATCCCAGCCAATCGGGTGCATCACGTTAAAACCTCGCTGCACCCAGTACCTAGCGATTACATCGCCAAGTGCGTAAGCCTCCGCATGACCCATATGCAAATCACCTGATGGATAAGGAAACATATCCAAGACATATTTCTTGGGGCGAGGATCATCTTTTCTCCCGGATCTAAAGGGAGCTAATTCATCCCAGATTGGCAACCACTTCTCTTGGACGCCGTGGATGTCATAAGCCTCATGCATGTGGCAAGGTTACCGCCAAACTACTCCGGTTAACTCCTCACTGACTTGCCATAAATTCGAAGAAAGATCTTGATCGTATGCAATAGATCTGGCTCTAACTGCTTTTGGAAATCCGCGCATCTCCATAAATCCATCTGGGCCAATATATGTAGCTCCATATAAATCTGGGAAGGTAGCCGCGCATAAGGTCGGTAGCGCTCCTCGTGAAGCGGACTGCGCAACAATTGAATTCATAAATGAAGTCGCTCGTTCTTCCCAAATTCTCTCTCTAAATTGAGGGCCGACGGATTGTAAATTTGTATTTGAATAACCAGGATGTGCCGCAAATGCACTGAAATCCCAATTGTTAGCCCTTGCTTTGCGTTCAAGTTCAAATGTAAAGAGTAAATTTGCCAATTTACTGGTGCCGTAAGCGCCCCAAGCCGAATACTTATTTTTCCCTAGACAGATTTCACGAATTGCCTCTTTATCGCCAACTCCGAAATTGCCAGTTCGATGCGCTTGGCTAGATACTGAAACTATTCGAGATTTAACTCGATCCTTAACTAAGCCGGCAAAAGCAAAGTGTCCGAGATGGTTTGTCCCCATCTGCATTTCAAAACCATCTTTAGTAACAAGCTTTGGGATTGCCATAATTCCGGCATTTAGAATCAATACATCTATATCATCGGTGATATTTCTAGCTGCGTTTCTTACACTTTCTAGATCTGTAAGGTCCAGTTCAAGAATTTCAATGCGCTGAGACGAGAGCTCTAACTTAACTTTCTCCGCTTTGGAGCGTGATCTAGCTGCGATGATTACCGTTCCGCCAGCTCTTGCTAATTCCCGAGCGGCCTCTTTTCCAATGCCACTTGTTGCGCCGGTTATGAGAAATCGTTTTCCCGTCTGGTCCGGTATGTCAGTAGCGCTCCATCGTTTAGGAATTTTTTGTAAAGGTAGACCACTTGTTGCCGCCATCCTCAACCACCTTCTTTTATGATTTTAAAAAATTTATTTCATATTTAAAGTGGAGCTAAGGGGACTTGAACCCCTGACCCCCTGCATGCCATGCAGGTGCGCTACCAGCTGCGCCATAGCCCCGTATTCTCACCTTACATCAAGCGCCACTTTCTTCACCAAAGATTGGTTCAGGTAACGATCCAGCATTGTGTTCTACCAATATCCACCCCGGTCGATGATGTCCACTCTCAAGAATTGACCAAGCTGCATTTGAAAGTCCACCAACCGTTGCCCATTGATTCATGGGTAATCCCAACATTTTTCCAATGATTATTCGAGCCGTGCCGCCATGTGTAACAACTACTAACGTCTCTAAATTTGGTTCGATTGCCCGTTCAATCGCAGCAACAGCTCTCGCAGCAATTTCACTTCTTCTCTCCCCTATTTCACCGGCTGGCTCATCATTTCCATCTAACCAAGTAACAAATCTTTCAAAATCAACAGCGCGATTCTCCGCACCCGTCCGACCCTCCCACTTACCCCCATTGGTCTCGCGAAGTCCAGCATCAATCAAAACCTGCAATTTAGATATTTCAGAGAGAGCTTCAGCTGTTTGTCTTGCTCTCACGAGATCACTTGAAACTATTTTTGATGGCTTTAAGCCCATAAGAAGCGGCGCTGCTCTACGCGCTTGAGCAAAACCAGTTGCATTTAAAGGAATATCAGAATGCCCTTGGAACCTATTTTCCAAATTCCAATCCGTTTGGCCGTGTCGCCAAAGGACAATTCTCTGGATCATCAATTTTCTCCTTGGACATTTTCAGTAGCCGAAATTTTTATCCTTGGACAATCATTCCATAGTCGTTCTAGCATGTAGTAATTTCGAATCTCCTCAGTTTGAATATGTACGACTAAATCTTCGTAATCAAGCAGAATCCAATGCGAAGATTTCTCACGCCTAACAGGACGTTCGTCGTGCGAGACTAGTTTCATTTCAATGTTATCCGCGATTGCTTCTATCTGTCGCTCGTTTTGACCACTTGCTATCAGGAAAACTTCGCTGAGAACCATCTGTTCAGTCAAGTCAACCGCAACTAAATTCTTCGCCAGTTTATCTAAAGCGGCTTCGGTTGCGAGTTCCAGGAGTTGTAAAGTTTCTTTACGAGGCGCCATATAGGCCTTTATTCTTTATATACGCATAAACATTTGCAGGGAGCATTTCCTCTATCGCTAATCCGCCATTTATTGAGTTTCTAATCTCAGTTGCCGAAATTGGAAGGGCATCAATCTTTATGGAATCAGATTTAAATTTAGTGGCTGAAATTTTTGATCCGGGGCGCTCAACCACCAAGAACTCAACAAGTTCCGCTAACTCCTCAATTTTGTGCCAGCTAGAAATCTGAGCAAAGGCATCGCTTCCAACTACCCAATGCAACTGAGAGTCTGGATGCTTTTGCTGTAATTCGATTGCGGTATCAATTGCGTATGAAGTTCCTGGCCGGTTAATTTCACAATCGCTAATTTCTATTTCCCTGTTACCGAGCGCTATTCGCACCATCTCTAGTCGATCTTGCGGACTGGCGACAGCTTGTCTAGTTGCTGGATTGCCTGTAGGTACAACGATAAATGAATCAAATTTTTTTGACTTTAGTAAGTGATCTATAACGTGGAGATGACCCAGATGTATTGGATCAAAAGTGCCTCCGAATATTGCGCAGTTCTTAGTCTTTATCAAGGCGCATAACTAGGTACAGGAGGAACATCAAAACTGCAAAAGTAAATATTCCGAAAAAAGCCGGTGAGGCAGGTAATTCGCGACCTGCTTCGCTAAATAATTCAAACATGGTCATATCCTATCCAGCCCATTCTCAAGAAGCGCCAAAAATTGCGCTTCATTGATGATTTTCACACCTAACTCCTCAGCCTTCTTCGCTTTGGAGCCAGGCGAATCTCCGATAACAACGAAATCTGTCTTGCTGGATACCGAAGAAGCTGCCTTACCACCATGTTCTGAAATAGTTTCGGAAACGCCATCGCGGGAAAAATTAGTTAGAGAGCCGGTCACGACTATTGTGAGACCAGCGAGAGTTTGTGGCTTTTCTTTCTTAGCCACGTCAACAGTTGAGACGCCAGCCTTTCGCCATTTTTCAACAATTATCCGATGCCATTCCACTTCAAACCATTCCGAAATACTCTTTGCGATTACCTCACCTACTCCATCAATCCCAGCTAACTCATCCCCAGATGCGGTTGCAATTGCTTCCAACGATTTGAACTCTCGAGCTAGCGCTTGTGCAGCTGTGGGACCAACATGTCTAATTGAGAGCGCCACCAGAACTCTCCAAAGTGGGCGCTTTTTTGCCTCTTCCAGCGCGTTAACTAATTTCTCTACATTGGCCGCTGCGGTTCCATCTTTCTTTCTAAAGAATTCGCTTTTGAGAAGTTTTTCACCAGTTAAATTAAATAAATCACCTTCATCAACAATTAATTTAGCGTCAAGTAAAGCTTGTGCAGCTTCGTATCCAAGGACATCGATATCGAGCGCAGCGCGTGATCCAATGTAATAAATCCGCTCTCGAAGTTGAGCTGGGCAGCTTTGCGTATTGGGGCATCTAATATCTACATCGCCTTCGCTCATAGCTTTGAGTTTTGATCCACAATCTGGACATTTAGTTGGCATTACAAACTTTTTTTCGTTGCCAGTTCTGCGTTCAACTACAGGACCGAGAATTTCTGGGATGACATCGCCAGCTTTACGAAGTATTACCGTATCGCCAATTAATACGCCTTTTCGCTCAACTTCCTCAACATTATGTAGCGTCGCATTCGTTACCGTCGATCCTGCAACTTTGACAGGCTCCATGAATCCAAATGGAGTTACTCGCCCAGTTCTTCCGACGCTTACCCTGATATCGATTAACTTAGTCGTCACTTCCTCAGGCGGGTATTTATAAGCAATCGCCCACTTTGGCGCCCGAGACGTTGTGCCAACGAGATCTTGAATAGATCGTTCATTAACTTTTACAACGACTCCATCGATTTCATGTTCCAGCTCATGACGTCGTTTCAAAAATTCAGAGATAAATTTCTTAACTCCACTTGCATTATCAAGTACTTTATAACTCTTGGAAACTGGAGCTCCCCAGCTCGACATTAATTCGTAGGCTTGGCTCTGAGAATCAAAATTCGCACCTTTAACTGCGCCGATTCCATGGACTATGCAAGAAAGTGGCCTAGCTGCGGTTACTTTTGGATCTTTCTGGCGTAACGAGCCAGCCGCAGCATTCCTTGGATTCGCAAAAGGTGTTTTTCCAGACTCTTCTAGCGTCTCATTCAATTCATTAAAGGCTGCGACTGGAAAAAATATTTCACCTCTGATCTCGACTAATTCAGGAACTTTGGAACCTTTTAGATTCTGGGGAATCGCAGCGATTGTGCGAACATTCACCGTTACATCTTCACCGGTTTCACCGTTTCCTCGAGTTAAAGCTCTAACTAACTTTCCCTTTTCATAAATCAGATTGATTGCAAGGCCATCAATCTTTAGTTCGCAGAGCCAACTCTTCTTTGTGCCTACTGACTCTTTTTCAACTCGCTCGAACCAAGAATCCAGCTCCTCATCGCTAAAGACGTTATCTAAGCTCATCATCCTCTGATGGTGATTGAACTGCTCGAAATGTGAAGCGAAACCACCGCCAACCTCAAGCGTTGGGGAATTTGGATCTAGTAATTCAGGATTTGCACTCTCAAGTGCGCTTAATTCTTTCCAAATAGCATCAAACTCGGCATCTGAGATGGTGGGTTTATCGAGTACGTAATACCTATATTGGTGATCGCGAATTTGCTCTGAAAGTTCGCTCATTTTTCGGCGAACTTCGGCATTTTCCTTCATGCGGTCCTCGAAATAGTTGCGGAACAGACTGCTCGATCACCTTCGTAAATCACTACAGCTTGTCCAGTAGCAAGCCCGAAAATTGGGGCATCGAGGTTTACTTCTAAAGTTTCATCTTGTACAGAGTACGAGCAAGGATATGCGCTTCCGTGAGCTCTTACCTGTGCCAATCCTCGAAATTCTTGAGAGGAACTATTTTTCGGACCACACCAAATTAACTTTTCACCCAAAATTTTACTTACTGCGAGCTCTTCGTGTTCCCCAACTACAACAGTGTTTGATTTTGGTTCGATTTTTAAGACATATCGAGGCGCGCCTGAGGGAGTTGGTTCTGTTAATCCAAGTCCACGGCGCTGACCTATTGTGTATGTATAGGCGCCGTGATGTTCTCCTAATTTCTTTCCACTTGCATCAACAATTGGTCCAACTTCGCTTCCTAATCGTTCACGAAGCCAACCTGCATTATCTCCGGATGGAACGAAGCAAATATCATGGCTGTCGGGCTTCTGTGCGACAGTTAAACCTCTACTCGCGGCCTCTTTTCTTACCTCTTCTTTTCGAGTATCACCTAATGGAAAAATTGCTCCTTGTAATTGGTCGTAGTTCAAAACAGCTAAAACGTAAGATTGATCTTTGGCGTCATCAATTGCGCGATGAAGAGTCTTATAACCATTTTCGTTTCTTATTTGGGCATAGTGACCTGTGACTACTCCATCAAATCCCATAGCTTTTGCGCGGTCTAGAACTGCTGCAAATTTAATTTTTTCATTGCAACGCAAACACGGATTTGGGGTTCTGCCAGCCGAATACTCTGATAGGAAATTCTCTACGACATTTTCGTGAAATTCGTCAGACATATCCCAGATATAAAACGGAATTCCGATTCGATCCGCAGCCCGCCTTGCGTCATGTGAATCCTCAATGGTGCAACAACCTCGAGCGCCAGATCGATACTTCTTCGGATTCTTAGATAGCGCGAGATGAACACCAATAACTTCATTACCCGATTCAACTGCTCGTGCTGCCGCGACAGCAGAGTCAACGCCACCGCTCATTGCGGCAATTAATTTCATGCGCTACTCCGGTAAGCCGCTCTCGCTCTCTCAATCACTCTCTTCAAACAGGTATGAAAATAATCAATATCGCTCTTGGAATTCTCTGGCGAAAGTGAGAATCGCAGAGACGAACGGGCTTCAGATTCACTTAATCCCATTGCCATTAACACATGGCTGGCTTGCTGTACTCCCGCAGTACAAGCAGATCCAGTTGAACATGCAATTCCTTCTGAATCAAAAAGGAGTAAAAGCGAATCACTTTCTGTATTCGGAAATCTCACATTTAGGATTCCAGGTAAACGCTCTCCTGGGCCGCCGTTTAGAACAGCATCTGGAATATCGTTCTTAATAGTGTCGAGAAGAGATTCGCGTAGCGCTGATACATGAATTGAATTCTTCTCTCGATTTCGATGCGCAGCTTGTGCCGCAAGCGAGAATGCAACTATTGCGGGGGCGTTTATTGTTCCGCTTCGAATATCTCTTTCTTGACCTCCACCGTGAAGAAGCGGAGTTACATCAAATCCTTTTTTCAAAATTAAAGCGCCTACTCCGATCGGGCCTCCCAATTTATGTGCACTTATTGTCATTGCGAATAGGCCAAGTTCAGAGAATGAAAGTGGAATCTTTCCAAAACTTTGTATTGCATCTGAATGAACTGGTATTTCGTATTTATTGGCCAGACCAACAACTTCAAGGATTGGTTGGATAGTCCCGACTTCATTATTTGAATGCATAATGCTTATTAGTGCGACTTCCGAGCCCCGATTTTCAAGCGCCGTCTCAAGATAATCTAATTTGAGGTAACCAGAATCATCAACTGGTACCTCGATAATTTCAGCTCCCTCACTTTCGGCTAGCCACCGAATTGGATCCAAAATCGCGTGATGTTCAAATGCTGAGGTGATAATTATCTTTCGTTTTTTATTTTCAGATAAACGGTGCCAATAAATGCCTTTGATGGCTAGGTTATTGGCTTCGGTTCCGCTACCCGTAAAGATAACTTCACTCGGTTCACATTCAACTAACAAGGCAATTCGCTCGCGGGCCTCTTCAACGCTTCGGCGCGCTTCTCTACCGTAGCTGTGAAGACTAGAGGGATTTCCGATAGCTCGGGCTTGTTCTACTAAAGCTTGGAGCGCGACCTCATTTATTGGCGAGGTGGCGGCGTTATCAAAATAAATCCGAGGCATGGGGTAATTCTAAAACCTAAGTATGACTGCGGTTATGAGCGCTTGGATTTGATGGCTTCGCGAGCCTGTGGGAGCACAGCAAAAAGGTCTCCGACCACACCGAAATCAGCTAGATCAAAAATCGGCGCTTCTGGATCTTTATTGATTGCAACGATTGTTTTTGAGGTTTGCATACCTGCTCGATGTTGAATCGCGCCAGAGATTCCACAAGCAACGTACAACTGTGGTGAAACTGTTTTGCCGGTCTGGCCAACTTGATGAGTATGTGGATACCAACCAGCATCTGTAGCAGCTCTTGATGCGCCAACTGCGCCGCCAACTAAATCAGCAAAGGCTTCCACTTCCGCAAAATTCCCATTAGTGCCGCGTCCGCCGGAGATAACTATTTTGGCTTCAGTTAGGTCTGGGCGACCACCTTTAACTGGAGGCTGTGAGGCAGAAATCTCTACTAACTTATCTTTAGCATCAATCACCACTGTAACTTTTTCAATAGTTGGATTAGAAGTTGAAATCACCGGTTCGATTGAACTTGGTCTAACAGTAATAATCGATAGCGGAGTTTTGAGTTTTGCTTTGACGGTGAAAGAGCCCCCAAATACAGACTGGGTTGTACTTAAATCAGATGCGACATCAACTGCGTCAGTGATAATTCCAGATTTGAGTCGTACCGCTAATCGTCCTGCTATCTCTTTACCGCGCGCCGAGGAGGCAATAAAAATCGATTCGGCTCCTTCTTTTTCAATTATCTGCGCAATTGCTGCTGTTGCCGCAGCGATGCCGTGGCGATTGATCTCATCATTTTCGACAATAAGAACTCGTTCAAATTCGGTGCCATTTAATTGAGCGGCTAACGAATCTCCCGAACCTGAATTGGCAAGTAAAAGACCTATCGCATTTCCGGCACGCTTAGCAAAAGTCGCAAGTTCCGCAGCCGATTTAGCAACTTTGTTACCATCATGATCAATCAGCACTAAATTCTTTGTCATCTCAGACCAATCGCTTCTCTAGTAAGTAATCAGCAAGTTTTGCGCCGCCTTCACCGGAATCTTCTAACTTCAAACCTTTTTCACGCGGTGGCCTTGGTTGTGAATCAACTACCTCACTCCAGGCGCTTAAATCGGATGAAGCGAGCCCCAGGTCGCCAAGTGTCTTATTTTCAATCGGCTTCTTCTTAGCCGCCATAATCCCTTTGAAAGATGGATATCTTGGTTCGTTGATTTTTTCAATTACGCTAACTACGCACGGGAATTTTGCAGACATATTTTCAACGCCACTATCTGTCATGCGAGCTATTTCAACCTGGTTAGCTGAGATATCTACTTTGACTGAACCTGCAAAAGTTAGCTGTGCCCAACCCAAGATCTCGGCAAGCATGGCGGGAACGACGCTCATTCTCGCATCCGTGGATTCAGTGCCGCAGAAAACTAAATCAAATCCGCCGGACTCAATTGTTTTTGCCAAAACTTTTGCGGTTGAGACTGCGTCCGAACCTTGAAGAGCAACATCGGTAACCAAAATTCCAGAATCTGCGCCCATTGAGAGCCCTTTTCGAATCGCCTCAGTCGCGCGCTCTGGACCCATAGAAATTAAAGTGATTGTATGTTCGGCAGTTTCCTTACCCTCATTTAGTGGTTCGACAATGCGAAGCGCTTCCTCAATTGCATATTCATCGAGATCATTTAGGACTGCATCAACGCTTTCGCGATCGAGTCGGCCAGAGACCATTTTCTTCTCAGCCCAGGAATCGGGTACTTGCTTTACGCAAATCGCGATCTTCATAACGCCATGCTACTCAAGGGTAATCAAGCTCTCCAATCGAAAGATGACCTATATCGAAGGGATTGAATGGTTGGATAGCAAAGTGGCTCCTTTCGATTCTTCACAACTTGGCGCACATGTAACGAATGGGGGAACTAGATTCGCACTCTGGGCGCCCACGGCAGAGTTGGTCGAAGTAGCTCTCTTCGAAGAAGGAAGCCAGAAGGAGATACGTCTCCCCCTCGAAGAGCGAGATGGTCCGATTTGGCATGGATTTATTCCTGGAGTATCAGTTGGGCAAAGTTACGGTTATCGCGTTCATGGGCCATGGCAACCCGAACTTGGCCTTAGATCAAATCCAAATAAATTATTGATAGATCCATATTCACACTCGATTACGGGTGAACTTAAAAATTCGCCTGAAATTTACGCTCACCAATCAATTGATGAAATTGGAACTGGCGATCTCTGGATTGAAGACTTTAGGGATTCAGCTCAATTTGTTCCCCGCTCCGTTGTCACTGATGCGAAACCACGATCAATTAAGCGACCTGATATTCCGTGGCGGCAAACTGTTATTTACGAGGCACATGTTCGTGGCTTAACTGCCAAAAACCCAGAAATTCCAGAAGCGGAGCGCGGCACTTATAAAGCGTTGGCTCATCCCAGCGTTATCGCATATTTAAAAAAACTTAGAATTACAACGCTCGAGCTTCTTCCAATACAAGCTTTTCTAACTGAACCAGCACTCAAGGCTCGCGGAAGAGAAAATTATTGGGGATATAACCCAATTGCGTTCTCGGCTCCACATAGAGGGTACGCGGCCACTAAGAATCCCATCGCCGAATTACAAGAAACAATCGATAAATTTCACGAATCCGGTTTAGAAATAATTCTTGACGTCGTTTATAACCACACTGCCGAAGCTGGAATTTCCGGACCCACGCTTTCACTTAAGGGCTTAGATGATGCAACCTATTATCGACATATTTCACCAATGGAGTATGAAGATGTGACCGGCTGCGGCAATACTCTCGATACCAGAAATCCAAATACCCTCCGACTTGTAATTGAATCTCTTCGTTGGTGGAGCGATGTGATAGGAGTTGACGGTTTTAGATTTGATTTAACTACCGCAATCAGCCGTAGCGACAATCAGATTGATACAAATAGTGAATTTATCTCCGCGATTAATGATGATCCAGTGCTTTCAAAATTGAAATTGATAGCTGAACCATGGGATACCAAAGGCTATGCGCTAGGTAATTTTCCAAATCCCTGGCGAGAATGGAACGATGCATATCGAGATTCCGTAAGACAATTTTGGTTAGCCGATTCCGCCAGTAACTCAAGTTCGGGGGTCGCAAGACTTGCCTCGCGCATTGCAGGGTCCGATGACATTTTTGGCGGACGCGGCCCAACAAGTTCAGTTAATTTTCTAACGGCCCATGATGGTTTCACTCTCGCTGATTTGGTTACTTACCAGCAGAAAAGAAATGAACCGAACCTTGAAGATAATCGAGACGGAAGCGACCATAATCGTTCATGGAATTGCGGATTTGAGGGCCCGACTGATGATTCTTCAATCATTGAGTTAAGAGCCCGTCTGCAACGTTCGTTACTGGCAACTCTTTTGATTTCAGCAGGTATTCCGATGATCACTATGGGAGATGAAAACGGAAGAAGCCAGGCCGGATCAAATAATGCATATTCACTCAACCCGAATTTGCACGGGGAATCTGAAGCAAACTTCAATGGCGGATGGGCGCTCAACTGGAGTCAGGATGACCATTTATTCTCGCATGAAGACTCAATTACATCTCTTCTTGAGATTAGAGAGCGTTACCTCTCTGAATTACTCTCAAGTTTCTTTACTGGCTCGGTAAGTCTGGAGAATAGAAGAAAAGATATTGCCTGGTTTCATAGTGACGGACTAGAAATGAAGTTAACCGAATGGCAGGATGAATCAAAGCGGTATTTGGCCTTTTTGATGGATGCCACCAAGCGGCAGGGGCTTTATGTTGTTCTCAATGGTTCACAGCAAGAAATCGAATTCGTATTACCTAATGCGTTTTGGGGCGACACCTATAGATCAATTTTTGATTCGGCTATTGAAGAAGCTGAATTGAATCCAGCCCTGCGAAAACCAAGTGATGTCATTACCGTAGGTTCAAGTAGCGTGCAGATCTGGTTTGTTAATAGAAACTAATCAACTTTAAACATGACGGTTACTGTGGAAGTAATCGTTTTATCAATAGTTTGAGTATCGTAAAAACCGCCCGCCGAGGTATCAACGGAGTCAGGTGATGTGACCTGGAATGGACCTGATCTAACGCTCATGACGTTTCCAACTTTTCCGCCTGTTGCTTCGACAATTGCTTCAGCTCTTATTTTTGCATCTTCCATGGCTTGACGGAGCAGTTCAGGACGAAGTTCACTCAATTTGGAAACATAGAATTGAGGACCGTAGTTAGTGACATTTACGCCTGTTTCTAAAAGCGACCCTAGATTAGTACTTAGCTTTCTGATTAATTCAACATTTTCGCTTCTCACAGTTACGGCTCGCGATGCTCCATAACTCAGGATGCGTCCCGTTCTTGAGCCATTTACATACTCTTCCTGTGGGTAGGCAGATACCGAGCCAAATTCGATTGAGTCCTTGGATATTCCACCAGCTACCAAAT
>JACCDJ010625713.1_pt1 | contig 18191 bp, 9 predicted proteins | sample 7444481 | NCBI WGS metagenome assembly JACCDJ01 (sample SAMN15323435, study PRJNA562643) | freshwater metagenome | isolation source: river surface water | place: USA:Blue River Watershed | collected 2017-08-15 | reverse complement strand
TATAATGTTAGTTGGAAATCAATGACTGGAGAAAAAGGATGGAGTTTATGTAATTCACGTGAAAAAAATAACGAAAAATATTATGAAATTTGTCAAAATAATGTTGTTAGTGTATTTGATAAATATGATTATGACATTATAGCATTACAAGAAGCTTTTAATTATAAAGAATTAATATTAAAATCAAAAAAATTAAAAAAGATGAAATATATTGCAAACGATAATAAATTTCAAGATTTAATTACATTTTATAATCCTAAATATAAATTAGTCGGGTATTATAATGGTGAATTTTTGAAAAATAGGCCATATACTATTTTAATATTTTCTGATTTTTGTTTTATAAATGTACATCACGGACATTATTCTTTTGATGTTTTAAAAAAAAAAATGAATGTTTTAATTAAAAATATTAATGTTAAAAAAATAATAATCGCTGGTGATTTTAATTCTCAAATAAATAATTTTGAATTATTATTTGGAAATCAAAAATTTTATTATGATAAAAAAATAATTAAAACATGTTGTTATGATAAATACGAATTTCAAGTCGATCATATTATAAGTAATTATAGCGTTCCTATATTAAAAACATTTCAAACTGGTATGGCATCAGATCATAAACCTATTATAGGAAATATTAGTTAATAATAATATTGTAAATATAATATGTGGAGTTTTATAATAGAATATTTTTTTAAATCTAAAAAAAACGAAGAAAATCAAATTATATCAGATGATAATTTAACTGATTGCGATAATTATTTTACTTCTTATACAGATATAAAAATTAGAGAACTTATTGACGATTTAAAAAAATTTCTCGATAAAAGAAATAATAGTATTGATAATAAAGACATAGCATATGTTCACGACATTGACGAATTAAATGTATTAATACAAAAATTAAAAACATTTATTAAATAATTATTTTTTAGTCCAAGAAATAATTAATTTGATTTGTTCATCAATTGTAATTTTTTTTAATTTATTTTTTTTTCTTATAAATGTGTCTAAGGGAGTTTCTAAAATTAACGGAATGTTATTATTCATCATAAATGTAGAAAAATATTGTAAGTGTGCGAGTGGTATTTTTCCATATCCAATATCAGCGTGCCTGTCGATTTTGCTACCTTTTTCATTTTTACTATCATTTAAATGTATGCATGCTATATTTTTTAATTTTATTTTTTTAATTACGTATGATAAAAATTGTTCATCTAAAGAATGTCCAAACGCCCATACATGACATGTATCTATACATATTTTTATTCTTGAATCATATTTTTTTGATAGTGTTAAATGTATTGCATATATATCTTGAATTGAACGATATATAGATGTTTCTAAAATTATGATTGATTTATTATTACTATTATCAAGAGCGAATGAAATTAATTTTATGAAAGTATTATCGTCTTCTTTTTTTGGACAAATATGGACTATTACTCCTTGAGAATTAATATTGCATGATAAATTTAATTCTCTGATTAGTTTTTTGATTGACAAATTATTTTTACAGAGATTAATATTATATTCTGAATGTATAAAAATTTTTTTATTATGTATTATTTTATTATTTGGTAGAAATATTTGTATTATATCTCCTTGACACATTTTTGTTATACATTGATATCCAATATGTGGCATGTTTATTTTTTAATAATAAATATATTGTATAAATATATAATTTATTATATGGATGATTTTGATTTCATATGTAGTTTGTTTATCCAAAAAGATTTTATAAATCTGAGACTAAAAAAAGAATCGTCCGAAGATGAATTAAAACAGATTAAAAAAGATTATGAAAAAATAAAGAACGAAGAATGGAAAGTTCTCGACTTATTGAAAAAAAAATATACAATTTCAGAAATTAATGCAATGTTAAAAAAAAAATTAGAAAATCACAAGTGTTATTTTGAAGCAGTTTTTAATAAAAATTATATTTTGCCAGATATTAATGAATCGAATATCTTTTCATTAAGTACATATAAAAATATTGTTGGGAAAAATAATGATGTTGAATATAAAAAAATGTTAAACGTATTAAACAAAGTTATATGTGATTGTACCCCTCAACATTTGGAAACAGATAATGAATGTCCAAGAATTAAATATTTACATATTGATGATGTAAAAACTGGAACAAAAATATTATTTCATAGATATCTTAGTGATTTAGAAGAACAAAATAAAAAAAAACTCAATCAAAAAGGGGGAACCTCGGCATACACCTTTAATGATATCGGAAAGGTGTATGACGCAAAAACAGCGATACCTTTCAATTCAACTATTGAAACACCTGGACATATGCTTGTCGAAGGAAATTATTTACCTCCAAAAAAGTTTTACGAAGATTTACAAGTATTACAAAAGAACTGCAAAAAAAACATAGACCTGGGAGAATATAGTGACGACGTATACCAAATAATTGCCAATAAAGTTAACATACAGATGTTAGTATCTCCAAACAAATTACAGAATATAACTAAAGATACTATAAAAAAATTAATAAATGAAACTTATCTTTTGAGTTTATATTATGAATTTTATTTTAAAGAATATTTTCAATGTTATTATACGTCGGGTCATTATGTTCCTATCAATAAAACCCTTATAAATCCACATAAAATTTATACTGGAGAAACGCAACTTTCTGAATTAAAAGTATTCCCACTTGTTAATAGAAAAGAAAATCATCTAAAGTTTAAAACTTTAGTAAGTGGAGAAGAAATAATTGACAAGATAGAATATAAAAATAATATTATTTCATTACACAAAGATGTATATGCGGTCTATAAAAATTCCAAATCAAATTATACACAATTTAGAGATCCTCTATGGTGCAAACTACAAAAGTCTAATGATGTTTTAAAAAGATCAACTGAAGATATTTATCAATTATTTAACACTGCTTGGAAAAAAAACAAATCAACAAGACAAAATTATGAATTAGTTATTGTTGAGTATAATTCACAAAAACCAGATGGTGGAATTCTAAACCCAAACATTTCTTGTCCCATTGTAAATGGAAAAAGTACTGTGCAAGCATACACGAACAATCTTTTTGGAAGACACAAAATACAAAATGTGACGCAATATTCGTTAAAAGATCAATATGCAGCATCTTTAGCGTCTCCACCAGAAATATCTGCAATGCAATATAGGGAAATGCAAACACTACATTATATGTATCAAGACTTCGCATATATATATCCTTTCAAACAAAATTATCAAATAGATAAAGATATACCAAATAACATGTTCGTATATAGATTAATGGACACAAGTGGTACCGGACTTCAATATAATAGTGCGCAGAACTCTAATAACATACCAATAACTTTACCAACGTCACCTAAACCGTATTTACAAAAACATGGTCCACATAATAGTAATGCTACTGTTGGAATTCAGTTTTATACTAATGCAGATTTGTCAACGTCTGTACGAAACACTACCATAGTTGCTTTAGAAACTGAACAGCCAAGATATCTGTTTGTGATAGAATCACCATCCCATGAAACCATAACCTATTATGATAGCTTAGATTTTTTAGGTTCGTCTGGACTTGGAACAGTTGTAGGTCAGTCGGGAGATACCACAATAGAAAATCGTAATATTATAGCACCTATACCATACGGAGACAATACTAATAGACATCATATACTTGATGTGTCCTTACTTATAAATCGCACATATTTAGATGTAACTAGCTACGGCTTAGGTAACAATACAACAATACCAAACAAAACAATAGCAGATAAGTATGGTGTTTATTTACAAAAATACATTCGGGAATTAATATATGATACATTTGCTATATGTAATGTTCATTTAGAAAATATCGATTTACATACTATACACGGTGCTGCTTCAAAAAAAATCTATCAAGATGCAATGCGGGATGGATTTATGGCAGATGCTCAAAATATAGCAGATATCGTTACCTTCATTCCGCTTGCTAATAAATATAACGGAATATATTATAGGTATCATAATACTTTCCAAGCAGAAAGTATACCAATTGAAAAACAAGTAAAAGAAGCCAAATATTTTACTGATGAGATAAAAAAAAAATATACAGAAACCATAAATCTCTTAAATCAACCTGTAAGGTCTTCGAATGACAATAAAACTGCAAGTGAAAATATAATTATATACGGTGTTGATTATGAATTCAATGAACAACAAACTATAGAAGAACGTTTACATCATGCTTCATATACGAACAGGCCAATAGCTTTTAGTCCTGTGAATCCTGAACATATAAAAATAAAAAATGAACTTTTTCGATATTATCCCTATATTAATAAAAAAATAAATAAAATAGAATATTATAATCAAGATAAACAAGACGAACACGAAAAATCGATTCTCGATAAAAATAAAATTGAATACCAAAACATTAATTCGGATATAAACACCATTATTAGTACACCATATGCGAATGTTCCGGGAGTATTCAATTTCGCGCATTTCGGCGGAGTGAAATATGATTATTCATCTATGGCATCAAATCCGCTTACTACAGTTGCACAAGGTAATGCTAAACTTAAAGCTGATTTACTAGAAATACAAAAAAAAATTAATAATGACATAAGTGATTCCGGAAATGACGTGTTTCATAATTCTTTTGTTCCTAAGCTAAATTTAGATTATTTTAATATAATTTTTATAAATGTTACAAATATCCGATACGTAGATAATACGATAAAAAAATTTACTGATGATACCAATTTATTTAATTTTTACTATTATTTAATAAAAAATTTTTTTAGTAATATAAATAGTATTCTTAATAACGAACGGGAGTATCAAAAGTTGTTAACGATAAACAATGTGACGAATATATATTATTACCTTAAGGGAGCTGATAGATCAGACGTAATAATTTGGGAATCCAAACAAAGCAGTAATACAAATGATTACAATAAGGTTCACGCTACTGTTCAAAATGGGCAGGATGTAAAACATATTAAATCTATCTACGAATCAAGCTCAATATACAAGGTTCTTATAAAATATATTTATTTTTATATATATGATTATTATAGTAAATCCCTAGATGCAATAAAACGGCTTAATGATAAGTCTGCTATACTTTCTTACTGGAATAAAGATCAACCCATGATAACATCGTTTTTCATAGTTCCGGTACAATTTGAAGTTTTAGCGTTATCAACTTCTGTTAATGAAGTTAAAAATGATATTATTGACCATATTCTTAATTCTGCGTCTAACGAGATATATCCAGTATTAAGCGACACTAAAGTCGAAACAATATTAAAAGCTTATTTGATACCACAACTTGAATATGAAAAGTTGAAAAATAATTTATATCAAGGTAATACTTATTTACTTTCTGAAAATACCAAGTTTATGAATAAACTTACAGATTTAATAGAAGAAATGAAAACAAAGGTAGACGGATACAAAAAGTTTAAAGAATTCATAACTAATTCATCAATTAATTTTATACCATCCGATGATTCTTATGTATCTGATTCTGCACCTTATGGAACTATATCGTTGGGAACTTTGGCATATTATAAAAGGACATTAAAATTTATGAAAGAAAAAATGAAGTCTACCAATAATCCTATAATTGATTATCTACAAGAATATCATAAATATATGGTGGATGTTATGGACGAATTTATAGATTTTATAACAAACGAAAATGTTGTTCGATTTTATTACGATAAATTCATTAATCGTAATGGTTCCTTGCCAAATTATGAAACAATTAAAAAATCAAAAATATGTGTAATACTAAAAGATAACAATTTTAAAAACGATTATGTAATATTACTATTTAGAGCATTTAATTTTTTTTATCCAATTTTAGACCGTTTTTATAAGGCATATTCATCACCGTTCACTATTAATATTCGTATCAACGATTATAATACGGTGAAACGTACATCTACTTCTGTAGAATACAGAAATAAATTATCTCGAGATCAACACGAAAATTTTACATACATGGAAAATCCTTTAGCACCAACACAAAAAAATATTAATAGCAATATTATTAGTTATCATGATATATTTGAATATGATACAAATGTTAAAGTTTTTGCTACGAGAAGTTATAAAGTTTTTCCAGAACTAGAAAAATATTCTTATGAGGTAATACCTTTTCATAAAAAATATCAAAATAAATTATCACTTGGAATATCTGGAATAAAAAATAATGTTTCTTCTCTATTAAAGAAAGTTGAAAATTATGAAAGTTATGATGATGTTTTAGTTATTTTATATAATAAATCAAATCATAATGAATATCACATCATGACACAACAAAATTACAATTCCCTAAATATACCAGGCGGTGCTAATATTGCCACAGTAGAAGTTCCAGTACATAGGACAAGTGGTTCTCCTAAGCATCTTAACTTGATATATGAAAAGTTTGATAATAGTAATTCTATAAAAGGTTCCGTAATTGATCCTAAAATTGTTTCAGAACCAACAGTGAGAAACTATAAAATTAACTCTTTAAAGAACCAACTGAGGGATATTACTAATTTTGAAACAAATATAAAAACTCAAAATAAAAGTACACTTGATATTGAAGTTGATAATATTTTTACAACAAATGATTTTCCAGACAACGATTCCATTAACATGTATTTTAATACAAAAGATAAAATTCTCAACAAAGAAGGCGTTGTTATGACGACATATGGATATAGTGGAACTGGAAAAACTCATACGTTATTTGGCGACAATACCGATAAGGGAATAGTAACCTCTATTTTAAGTGAATTAAAACTAAAAAATTTAAACACAAATCCAGTATATTTTAGAGCATTTGAATTATACGGATTAGGCGTTTCTTATAATTTTTATTGGGAAATGGTTCAAAATATTTTAAATAAGACATATACAGGTGGTGATGTAATTCCTCCTTACCAAATAATTATTAACTACAAGATAGATTCTTCATCCAGTAATACACTCACCTTAGACACTCCTGAAAAAATAGACTCTTTAAAGGATATATACACATATATTTTAGACGTATCAAATCTTGATTTAAATACTAGTAGAACTTATTTTCAAATAAACAATATAGACGCAATTACAAAAAATTTTAATTCTTTTGTTTCTAAAGTTGATGACTTAAGAGAATCAGGCGAAAATATTGAGTTGTTCGATGACGCACTGCATCCACACACAGTAAAAGTAAAGAGAATAAAAAAAACATTAAATAATCCGGTTAGTTCGAGAGGGTATATGATATATGAATTTCAAATACCTATTGGTGATTCAACAAAAACATATGTTCCATTTATAATTATTGATTTGCCTGGAAAAGAAGAAATTATTCCGTCATATGTTGAAACAGATCATTTTATTCCAAATTATTTAATACCTGAAGAAGATAAAACAATTTTCAGAATTTTGACGTCTGATATTTTGAAAATACCAACAATAGATCCAAAATATTTACCATGTGAATATTTAATAAATGAAATGGATTTGATAGAGACGCTTTCGGCAACAGAAATTATATTTACGGAATGGATGAATGAAAAATTTTATAATAATAATACTTCCTACCCCATTTATAAATTATTATGCGGGAAAGATGGCGATAATGCAATTTCTAATGACGCGACAAACTTGGGAAAAGAGTTTTATAAAATCGTTCAAACACGCGGAAACATATATGAGAAGTTCTTAAAATTTATTCATAAACAACTTCTTTTAACAACGTTTAGGACAAAAAAAATAACAACTTTTCCTATGTGTGAATCTTTAGAAGGTTTTGATAAACAATCGGATTTTAGTAGGTATAATACGACAAGTATGAAAAATTTACTAAGTCTTCTATGTATACCTTTAATAGGCGTACTTATTAAAAGAAATTTTTTTACTTTTATTATATATGTATCTTACAAAATAATAAAGGAATATATAAGTCAGAACCTTATAAGTGTATCATCTATTGACGAAGAAGCAATTAAAGATAAACTATATACTGTATACGAAGGGTATTATATAAATGAAAATATAAATGGATTACTTAAATATATTTTGAAAAAATCTGGAAAAGATGATGTAGATATTGAAAATGCTATACCAATCCAAAAAAACAGTGTAAATTTACAAAATTTTAAATTGTACACTGAGGTTGTTATGGATGCTTCAATGTATTTATCTTCTAATATTGTTAGCAGTAGTATATCGACCGTTACAGGAACTATTCGGACACTAATCTCTGGAAAAATTAATATCGCTGAAATTGATATAAAAGAATTTCACTATAAGAAGTATGGGTTTTCAACCAACATTAATTTGAAATACAATGTCTTATCGGATCCATCTACGGACACTCCGAACGTCATTTTGAATAGTAATAACGGCAGTTTAAAAAAAACATTAGAAAAAGCTTATGTTAATGACAGAGTTTTTTGTTTCGATCAACCACTTATCCAAAATGTATTAGACCCTTTAATTGTTAAAGCAAGCAATGTTATTGTTTTATACATTTTAACAAATAATTTTCCAGAAACAAAATCTTTTCCACAACTAAAATTATTAAATGATTCTATCAAATTTATAAATTTATTAAGAAAAATAGACTAAAAATTTTTTATTAAAAAAAATTTTTAATAATACTAAATTCATCTTCTTTTTTAATATTAATACCAATATCTATTTCACTCTTCAATTGTTCCAAATGACTAATAATAATAACATGATCAAATTGTTTTTTTAAATAAGTTAAAACATGGTTTATATTTCCTAAATTAACACTATCTAAACAACTCCAACCCTCATCTATTATAATAAGATTAGGAACAACAATTTCCGTAACTTCCGCTAAAGCCATCCTAATCGCTAAATTTGATATAAATTTCTCAAAACCCGAAGCAAGTTTTAAATTATAGATTAAATTATCGTTGTGAATATTTAATTCTAATTTATCAAATTCTATAGTAAATGGTACAAATGAGTTTAATATGTTGTTAACATGATTTTTGATTTTTGGAATATATTTATTTAATATCATGACGGGTAAACCATTCGGATGTATTGCTTTCAAATATTTTTTATAAACCTCGTTTAAATGTTCCTTTGCGTCCACTCTATTTTTCCAATACAATATTTCATCTATTTTTTTTTTAGTTTCCTCCATCTTTCTTATCATATTTTTACGATTCTCTTTAATTCTTTCTTTTTCTATTTTGAGTTTCTCAACTCTTTTAATTTCATCGTTTTCCTTCTCAGCTCTCATAATTTTATCTTCCATCTTATTTTTCTTTTTTTCCAATTCTTCATTGTTTTTTTCTAAAAAATTTATTTCTACCATAATCTTATCATTTTCAACACAGTTTATTTTTTCTAATAAATCTTCATAATATTTAAGATTTTCTTTTGCATTTTCTCTATTTAATTCAAAGTTTTTATATTCTTCTTCCATTTCTTTATTTTTTTTTAGAATTTCTTCTATTTCTTTCATTTTATTATTCTCATCCATTTTTTTTTCATATTCTAATTTTTTTTTTTCATAATCTTCACATACAATTATTTTTTTCATTATATGTTCTCTTTTTACATCATAATACTGTTTTAATAACCAATTAACGGCTTCCTCGTTATTTTTATTTTTATTTTTTTCTATTTCACTATGTTCTCTGTAATTATTTCCTTCATTGTTTAAAATAATATTTTCAAATAAACATTTATTATTTATACATCCATTACAATGTTCATTATGAAACATTTTTTTCGATATTTTTTTTAAAAATGCAATAATATTATTTGATAAAGAATCGAATCTGTATTTCATATTAACGTCTTCAAAAAAAATATAAGTCTTTTTAGAAATATTTATTTCTGGATATTTCTTTAATTTCTCTCTTAATTTTTCAGAGTCATAAGGAGGTTTAATTGGTTCATCAACTGTTTCATTTTTAAAATTTTTAAATTCTTTCATAGTTTTATCATCGATATATATTATTTTTTTTATCATAGTAGTTTCAATTATATTTTTTAATCTATTAATTTCTTTCAAATATTCTTCTTTTTTTGAAATATCAATATTTATTATTTTTTTATTAAGGAAATTTATTTTATCAATATTAATTTTTATTTTTTCTTCTGTTTCTTTTAATTCTTCTTTAATTTCTGCAACATTATATAGAAGATTAATTGTTTTTGGTATAATAATGCTCTGTTCTTTTTTGTACATTAAATATTCTTCTACGCATTGTTTCCAATATTTTTTTTTATATTGTTCAAAATTATATTTGATTAAATTTTCTTTTTCAGATTTTATATTTAATAATAATTCCTTATGTTTCTTTTTCGCTACTATAAAAAGTTCTTCAAAATAATCAATATTTAATATTTTATGTAGATAATTCTTTTTTTCAAGGGGAGACATTTCTAATAAATCACTTTTATCATTTTGTAAAGAAAAATATGTATTAATATAATTGTCATATATTCCAATATATTCAGAAATTTTATTTTCAGTATCATTTTTATCAATCCCACTTAAATCGATATATTCCTCATCAATAATTTCGTAAAATTTCAAAAAAGATTTAATACTATTTTTATTTTTTTCTCCAGACCTCTCAATTTTATATTTTCGTCCATTACAACTAAATAATAATTCACAACTAAAATTTGAACAATTTTTATTTAATATGTCTTTACATTGACCTCTCGAAAATTTTCCAAACATAGAAAATAATAAGATATCTATCACTGCAGATTTACCATAATGATTAGGAGCCATAATACCGATTACTTTATTTTTTTCAAACTTCTCAAAATTAATTACATTATCTTTTCCATATGAAATCATATTACTAAATTTTAATTCAATAAAATCTAATTTATTTTTTTGGTGCACCTCTTTTATTCTAATATTTTTTTTAATTTTTTTATGTAATCGTAAAATATCATCCTTCAAATCATCATTAATAAAAAACTCTGAAAGTAATAAGTCGTTTTCAGAACTATCATTTTTTTTAATTTCGACGTTTTTATTTTCGATATAAGTGACTGATTCTTGAATATTTACTTTTTGTTTAATTTCTTCTACAAGATGTTTTGAATTTTCTTCCACATAAAAACGTATTCTTGGATATTTTGGTAGATTTGATAAATCATATTTCCCCTCAACTACTTTAACCGTGCAATATCCATAATTATTTTTAATGGGAATAAATTCTGATTCCCCGCTTATAATATCCCACTTTATTAATCCATGATTATCTAATGATTCACCATAATTTTGTTGAATTAATGAACCGGCATAAGCTATTTTTTTATCTTTATCTAAATATTGAAATTTATGAACATCTCCTAATAAAACGTAATCATATCCATTAAATTGTTCTTTTGCGAATTCCCCATGTAGACGTGTTCCGACATCAGTACAAGCGTTATTAACTTGACCGTGATATAAATAAATGTTTATGGAATTTTCTTTTTTATCTTCTTTTAAGAATGGAATAAATATTTCATCAAAAACAGAAGTAACATAAAAAATGACGTTATTGCATAAATATTTCCCGGTATTTTTTAAGTAGATTATATTATTGTCATTAATATTATCTATGATGGGTGTTAATGAATCCATACGATATTTGTTAGACAAATTACAATCATGATTTCCGGGAATAATAATAATCGGCATAATATTTTTTAAATTTTTTAATAATTCGCTAACTAAAGAAATGCATTCTGGACTTAAATCTGTTTTAGAATGTAGTATATCACCAGTAATAACAATAATACTATTATCTGATTTTTGATTATTTAGATATGAATACAAATTTTTAAAAACTTGTCTATATTCTTTATGACGTTGATTGATTCGTATGTGAATGTCTGAAATATGATAAATATATCTAATATCTGTCAAATTATCAAAAATGATTTTTTCAATTTCAAAGGTTTCATCAATAATATTTTTTTCTGAATTATTCATAATAAAATTATTATTTATTAAATAATATTGTTTTAAACAATTTTAATTATGTTATAGCATAGTTATAACATAATTAAACTAATATATTTGCATATTGAAGGATTTTATATAGATTAAAATTATTTTTTCGGTGTAAATCATAGCACATATAGGATTGTTTATATTTTTTCATAGACTTGTCAAAAATTTGTCCGAGAGATTCTCTTGTTCTTTTAAGCCATTCGAGATATTCATACATACCTTTTTCATCTTTTTCTAAATAATTTGCTACGCAAAATGTTAAAGATAATTTTCTTTTGTAATAATTTTGGTCTTCATTAAAAAATTTTTTATTATTTTGGTAAATTTTATTTAATAAATTTAATAAATAATGAATTTTTTTATCTATATTATCTGTTTTGAGAGGGATATTTAATACATCAAATGTTGGATCATCTTTGTATTCTAAAATTTGTAAAGGACTATAATTATTTGTATCTATGAATACTTTATTTTTTTTTGGTATTTCTTCTTTAGTAATAAACATATTATGTATTTTTAATATAAATGGTGAGTCTTTTAATGCAATTTTATCAGAAGACATAATATTACGATACAGTTTATCGCTATCAAATAAATTATCATAGTAAATTTCTTTAATAAAATATAATTCTATGTCATGCTCATAATCTCCAATTTCTTCTACTATATGAGGATTTGAAAATGGTAAACATAATCGTTCCTCGTCTGGTTTACACGAATAAATAGTTCTTAAACTAAAATTTTTACGATATAATTGGACGTCGATATGTTTTAATATTTCTGGATTATGTGTATATAAATAATGGCAAAAAAGTAATATAAATTTTTTTTGTTCATAAATATTTTTAAAAATAATTTGATTACAAAGTAAATGGAGAGATATTTTATGTTTATTATTTATTATTTTATTGGAAGTGATAATATCTAAATATATAATGTCAAAATTTCCATTTAAAGGGTGCATATTGATATATTTAAACATTTTTGAATCTTTTATAAAATTGTTTAGATAATATTGAAATTTATTAACTAATTCTAATGAAATATCTTTTTCGAAAGTTTCATTTTTAAAATCTAAATCGAAAAATAATTTACACTTATCAGTATCACGTACAATTTCATGTAATGAAACATATTTTTTCTTATTGATAGAGTTTAATAAAATATTTTTAATTTTTTCAAAATCTTGGAAAACTCCATAATAACGACTAATAGTATCGTTAAATAATATTTCTCTTCGGATAAAGATGTTCATATTGTGTTTTTCTCCATAAGAAAACATTTTTTCTTGTGGTTTTTCATTTCCACATTTTTTAAAAAAAACTCCTCCTTTGTATATAATCTTGTGTTCCAATGAATTAATAGAATTTAATACAGAACTGTCTTTATTAATGCGTGAATTATCTGAACGTAAAGATTTATATGTTGTGGAATTTTGAGACATTAATAATTTAATAATAAAAACTATTATTAAATTATTTTTTTTCATCCAACTTTAATTTTTTCAATTTTTTATCTAATATGTTTCTTTCTTTTCTTAAGTCGACAAATTCATCAGCCATCTTAGATAATTTTTCTCCTAATTTTTTCTTTTTTTTTTCATTGTTTTCATATTTCCATTCTTGATATTCAGCTTTCATTTTTATATTTAATTTTGCTAATTTAACATCCATTTTATCTAATTTTTTTTTGTTATTTTTAAGAATTTCCGGATCTATTTTTTTTAATCCATAATATCTTATCTGATTATTATTAACACATTCCTCAGAAGTACCCCTATATTTTTTACTCGGAACCTCACCAATACCACAATACGCTTTCTTATCGCTCATCTATATATTTATTCAATATTTATTATTTAATTAATTTAATTAATTAATTAAATAAATAAAAATTTTAGTTATCACTATCTTCTGGTTCTTCTTCATCTTCCTCGATTTCTTCGACTTTAGATTCCTTTTTTCCAGATTTCTTTTTTGGTTTTTCTTCTTTAACCGCTTTTTTCTTTGGTTTTTCTTCTTCTTCATCCTCTTCTTCATCATCGCTTTTAGAAACTTTCTTACTTGGTTTCTTCTTCTTATCGACTTCTTCAGTTTTAGAAGCTTTCTTACTTGCCTTTTTTTTAGGTTTTTCATCATCTTCACCATCTTCCGAAGCATTTTTCTTTGGATTTTCATCTGAAGTTTTCCATAATTTTCCAATCATTCCAAAAAATTCATTTGGTTTTGTATCTGGATGTTCCTTTTTAAGGATTGGCATCATTTTTTTCAAAAATAATTGATATGCTGTAGGTTCTCTTGCTACTTTAGGTGTATCACTCTTTTTTTTAGTGCTTTTCTTTGATTTCTTTTCATCCTTTTCATCAGTTTCTTCATCGTCTTCACCTTTTTTTGCTTTTTTGACTGATTTTTTTGGTTTTTTATCACCATCTTCATCGTCTTTTTTATCTTTCTTAGCAGATTTCTTTGGTTTTTCTTCTTTCTTTTCACCTTCTTCATCATCTTCTTCTTTTTTAGCCTTTTTAGATGATTTTTTTGGTTTTTCTTCCTTCTTTTCACCTTCTTCTTCATCTTTTTTAGATGATTTCTTTGGCTTTTCTTCTTTTTTAGAAGAAGATTTTTTTGTTTTTTCATCGAATTCTTCACCTTCTTCAAAATCTTCAACATCATCAACAACTTTAGGTTCTTCACTTTTTTCTAAGTCTTTTTTGTTCTTTGATTCTTTTGGCATTTTTATATAATTATATGTAATAATTCTTTTTTAAGTGTCTTTATTTCCATTATATTTTTATTTCATTTTTTTTCAAACGTATTTATATATGGATAAAATTGGTATATTAGATCCAGAGGGCATTAACAATAATCCTTTAACTAATAAGAGTTATTCTGAAACATATAGAAAAGAAGCTGAATCATGGTCTAAATATCCAACATATGAAAAAAGAAATGAAATTATAAAAGACCTATTAAGTAAAGATATCGATGTCTTATTGGTTATGTCCGGAACCGGTTCTGGAAAAACTGTATTAACACCTAAATTTGCTCTTCACGCTTCTGAATATGGAAAAAAAGGAAAAATCGGTATTACTTTCCCGAAGAGAATTATAGCACGTTCTTCTGCTGAATATGCTGCAAAAACGCTTGATGTAAATTTAGGTGAAGAAGTAGGATATTTATATAAAAATGCACCAAAAAATTCATATTCGGACAAAACTAAAATGTTGTATATGACAGATGGTTCTTTATCATCTATAATTAATAAAGATCCATTATTATCTGAATATAGTTTTATAATAATAGATGAGGCGCATGAAAGAAAAACTCAAATAGATTTGTTATTATTACTTATTAAAAAAATAATTCCGCAAAGAAAGAAAAATCCATTAAAACTTGTTATTATGAGTGCTACGATAGATACTACTCTTTTCATGAACTATTTTTCGACAGACAAAATTAAAATTAAAAAATTCGAAATTAGCGGAGTCTCTAATTATCCAATCGATATTATTTATCCACCAAATATATCGATTGACTATATTAGTAGTGGTATCAAAATAATCAAAGATATACTCAAAAAACCAAAAATAGATGGAGATATATTATTTTTTATAACAAGTGGTTCTGAAGCAAAAAAAGTATGTCAACTATTAAAAGAAGATAAAATAGAAAATATATGCATTGAAGTATATTCAGACATGCCAGAAGATAAAAAAACTCAATTAACTACATCGAGTTCATTGCCAAAATTATATATTTGTACCAATGTAGCCGAATCATCTATAACATTACAAGGAATTAGTTATGTTATTGACTCCGGATTAGAACTATTTTCTAATTATGACCCTGAAAAAATGGCCAACACCCTAACAAAAAAAATGATCACTAAAGCACAGGCTACACAAAGAGCAGGAAGAGCAGGAAGAACAAAAAAAGGAACATGTTATAGATTATATAGTGAGAGTCAATATAATAAAATGGACCAATTTCCATTTCCAGATATTCAAAGGTCTGATTTAACTTCTGATTTTATTAAATTATTAAATTTTGTTGGAGGCGAATGGAAAGAATTAATAAAATTATTAAATGAATTAATAGAACCTCCTAATAATAAAATAATTGATAGTATACATTTAACATTTGTTACTCTGAAAGTTATAAAAGATGATAAAATAACAAAATTAGGAATAAATTTAAATGAATTTACAAATATTCCGATTGGTGTAGCAGTTAGTTTATTACTTAGTTATGATTATGGTTGTTCATATGAATTTTCGGTTTTAGTGTCATTAGCAGAATTATTTAAATATGATATTTATGGTATTTTTTATTCACAAGAAGAACGAGAAGAAAATAGAAATTTTTTAAATAAATATGGTAATAAAAAGAGTGATCATTTAACATTTTTAGATATATATAAACATATCGAGTCTTTAACAGATAAAGAAGTATTTTGTAAAAAAAACGGATTAAGAAAAATATTATTAGAAAAAACAATAAAAGACGATTCTTTAAAATTATTTTATAAAGTCAAAAATTTACAACATGAAAAAAATAATAAAGAAAAAGATTCGAATATTGAAAATAATATTTTAAAATGTTTAGCTATTGGAATGCAAATGAATATTATTAAAAAAGTAAATGGAAAATATAAAAATATTTATCCACCTATTAAATCATATCCAAAACTATCAAAAAAAACGATTGTCAAAGATTTAACGGTTGGTGTTTATAATGAATTAACTATAATGAATAATGTTCCAGAAGTACAGTGTATAACATCTATACCTATTTCTTTCTTCAAAGATATCAAAAATGACGAATTTTAATTATTTGATTAATAATTAAAATACTTTTTATAAATTAATTTCTTTTTCATAAGGTTTTTTTAATCCCAATTTTTTTGTTTCTCTATGAATAATATCACTAATTTGTTCTAATATTACTTCTCTTTTTTTACTATATTCCTTAACTTTATCCATTAATGTATTCGCATCAAAATTTTTATCTAAATGAACTGTTTTAATAATATTATTGACATTTAATGATTCTACGTATTTTGTTATTTCATCTATTTTTTCTTTAGGTAGTTCTAATTTATATTTTTGAAAAATGTGTCTTAAATCTTTTCCGTGCATTTCTAATAATTCTTCTGATATTTCTTTAATTTTTCTTAAATGCCAATCATTATCTTGATAAACATAAACTTTTTTTGATTGTTGGTTTGTTTGACGAATATTTTGTGTTTGTGGTTTATTTTTATCGAATCTTATTTTTTTTATCAAATCTAAAATCATTTGTGAAACAAAACCGTTTAAAACTTTAAATTTATCTTCTTCAGTTAAAGATTCAATATTTTTTGGGTCATTGTAATTTAATATAATTTTATCTATGTTTATACTTGAATCAGAAAAATTATTTTTATTTCCAGAAACTATAATCTGTGTTATTTTTGAATTTTTATTATTTGTTATGTTTTCTCCAATATGTGTTGAATTATCCTTTTTGTGTTTATTAATAATATTTTTTTGATGTTTCTGTGATTTTAGATGTTTTTTTAATAGTGTTCCAGTAGAATAAGTAAAATCACAATCTTCACAGTATAAATGTTTTTTATCACATTTATTTTTTTTTTCTTTGTGTCTTTCTAAATCTGTTTTCTTACCAAATGTCTTTCTACATTTATCGCACTGAAAAATCATTCCTAAATCAATCATAATATTTACCATATTATGTTTTTTTATTATTTCAATGCATGTAGAACATGTTATATAAATATCTTTATTTATAATGACAATATCTTCATATTCAGTTAATTCATCATCTATATGAAATTCCTTTATGAATTGATTACCATTAATTAATTTTTCCTTAAAATTAATATTAATATTTTTATAATTTTTATGTAAATAATTAATTATTTTATTCATTTATTTTAAAAAATTAATTATTTTTTAAAATAATTTATTAAAAAATATTTATTTTTTTTCTTATCTTTTTAGGTTAAATGCTATATCATTTTTGGTTATACGGCGCATCTTTTTAAGACGTTCAAACTTTCCTATTAGTGTAATTTAGATATCTAATTTTAGATATATATATATTTATATTTATAAAAAATAAAAAATTAAAATTTTTTGAAAAATATTTTATTTATTAATAATAATTAAAATATTGGTTTAATACTTTTTATTTTTCTCTTAGTA